>SXGR01140229.1_pt1 | contig 28205 bp, 19 predicted proteins | sample 3174711 | NCBI WGS metagenome assembly SXGR01 (sample SAMN11356860, study PRJNA531348) | freshwater metagenome | isolation source: freshwater sample F1-60 | place: China: Fuxian Lake, Yuxi | collected 2017-12-25
CCTCTGGAGCTGGAAGCTACTCGGCTCACTCTTCCGCCATCGGAATGAACGCCGGCGTGATGCTCGGCGTCGCGGGGCCTCGCGGCATCGGCGCGACTGGCATCGGGGCCGGTGTGACTGGCGCCGATACCTTCGGCGCTGGTGTCGTGCCCGCGATGCCGGTCTTCGCCTTCTTCCATTCCTTCACGTCGAGCGAAACCACGTCCACCGCCTTGAGCAACTGACCGTCAATCCCCTTCACCCAGTCGGCGGGCGTGATTTCCACCGGCACGTCCGGCATCACGCCCTGCTTCTCCATGTTGATGCCCTTGTTCGTGTACACGCCGATGCGCGGGAGCCGGAACGATGAACCGTCAATGAGGCGCGTTGAACCGGTGCCGATCACGAACCCGCCGGTCGCCTGCCCGACCACCTTGCCAAGCCCCATCGCGCGGAACGCGTGCGGGAAGATTTCCGCGTCCGAGTACGACCGGTTGTTCGTCATCACCACCATCGGCTTCGTCCACTTCCGGTCACTACTGCGAAGCACCAAGCCCTCACCGCCGTCGCGCTGCTTGAAGAACGTGTGTTCCTTGCCCGCAAGGTAATTCAGCACCTGGTCGTGTGTGAATCCGCCGCCGTTGAACCGCACGTCGATGACGAGCGCTTCCCGGTCGAAGTGATCGGAGTAGAGAGCGCGGACGAACGAATCCAACCCCGGTTCATCCATGCTCGGGATGTGGATGTACCCGACCTTGCCGTCGCTCGCTTTCGCGACTGCGGCGGCGTTCTGTTCCACCCACCGCTCGTACATGAGCTGCGAAGTCCGGTTGCGGCTCGCCGCGGTGATCTCGATCCGGCGCTTCGTCTTCGCATCCTTCGGGTCGGTTGCGATTTCGATTTGTACGCCCTCACCGATCTTGTTGTTGAGCAACTTCGCGACGTTCGCCTTGTCGGTGAGTTCGACGCGATCGATGGAAAGCACGATGTCACCGGGCTTGATGTTCAGGCCGCGCTTATCGGCGGGACCGCGCTTCAGAATCTCCGCGATCTTCAGCCCCGGCCCGCGATACGTGTCGTCGTAGATCAAACCCAGGTCAGCGGTCCATTCGTCGGGTATCGGCATCTTGCCGCTGATGCCGAGGTGCGACGCGTTCAGTTCGCCGAGCATCAGGCTGACGAGCGCGTACAGGTCTTCGCGCGTGGCGGTGTGTGCCACGAGAGGCAGGAACTTGTTGCGAACCGCGGTCCAGTCGGAGCCGTGGTGTTTCACGTCGTAGAAGTTATCCGAAAGCCCCCGCCAGCACTGCGCGAACATCTCCGCGAACTCTTCCTCTCGCTTGATGGTCATCTTCGCACTGAACGCGACCTTGTTCGGTTCGGGGATCGTGCCGGGGGTTACGCTGAACCCGAAGCCACGCACGTAGCGCAGTTCGCCGGAGCCGTTCAGGAAGTACACCGTGCCGAAGTTCTTCTTCGACCACCGGATCCAACTCGGCACCTGACTGCCCGATGTCATGCGCGTGAGGATCGCGCCATTGCTGCTCACGATCCACAAATCGTCGCCATTCGAGAACGAGCGGAACGCGACTTGCGACCCATCCGGCGAAATGGTGCCATATTCAGCAGTCGTTGTGGTGGGGCGCTCGACGCGCAGGTGAAGATCGTCCCAGTCAATCTGGTCCGCGGGCGGCTTGGTCGTTCCGTCGGCGAGCGGCTTCTGGAGCGAGACGACATGAACACCGTACACGTTGCGGCGCTGACCCACGAATGAGAGTTTCCCGTTCGTCTGGCTCCACGACACGTCGCTGTTAAAGGTCGCGTGCCTTGAGACGTTCACGGATGAACCGGTGCCGTCGGTGGCCGCGATGTAGATTTCCGCCGAAAAGGAGCCGTCCATGCGGCAGTACGCGATGTGCTTCCCGTCCGGTGCCCACGCGTAATCGAGCACCTTTTGCGCGCTCACGAGCACCTTCTGATCGCTCCCGTCGGGCTTCATCAACCAGAGCTTGCCTGAGCGTACAAACGCGATCTGGTCGCCCTTCGGGCTGAACGTCGCGCTGATCTCTTCCGCTGTGGTGTTGGTGAGGCGTGTCGTCTTGAACTTGTGCGCCTGAGTCAGTTCCGGGTGTTCCACGTCGTCGGCTTCGAGAACGTACAGGTCGGTGGTGCCGCCGCGATCGGAGGCGAACAGGATCTTCTTGCCGTCCGGCGACCACGCCGGATTGCTGTCCGCGAACGCGTGTTCGGTGAGCCGCGTGGACTTGCCGCCGTTCGGAATCTTCGTGAGGAACAGTTGCCCGTGAATCACGAGGACCGCGTGGTTCTCGTCTGGCGAGAGCGCGTATTCGGTCGCGTCGCGGGTGTAGGTGATGGTGCGTTCGGTGTTCGACTTGTCGTCGGCGTTCACCTCGATCGCAAGTTTGCGCGGCGGGCTGTCGCTCTTGGTGTTGGTCACCCACAGGTCCGCGCCGCACTCGTAGACGATCCACTCGCCGTTCCCGGAAACACGGGCGCGGCGAACGGTGTCGTCGTCGTGCGTGGTGAGCCGCTTCGCTGGGCCTGACGGTGTGAAGTCGGAAGACAAGTTCTGGCACACGAGGTTCGCGCAACCGTCCTTGCTGCCCTTCTCGGTGACGTAGTACATCTTCCGCGCGTTCGGGCTGAACATCGGGTAGCTGTCTTGCCCATCAAAGGTGGTGACGCGCCGCGGGTTCGTGCCGTCCGTGTTGCTAACCCAAATGTCGTCGTTGCTCGACCCGCGGTAGCCCCTGCGGTACCACGTTCCCGGCCCGCGAACGAACGCGACCGCGTCGCCCGTGGGCGCGAAGTACGCCTCCTTCGCCTCGAACAGGTTCAGTTTGCGTTCCGCTCCGCCTTCGACAGACACCGTGAAACACTCTGCGTTGGTCGGATACACGGCCGAACGCGGCGAGGAGTAAACAACACTCTTGCCGTCAGGCGTCCACCCGCTCACCATGTCGGGTGCGTGGTCGAACGTGAGGCGTTTCGGTTTGCCGCCGACTGCGGGCGCGACGAACACGTCATACTGCCCGAACCGGTTCGAACTGAACGCGATGTGCTTCCCGTCGGGGCTAAACACCGGGTTGACGTCATGCGCCTCGTGCATCGTCACCGGGCGGGCGACGCCGCCGATGGCCTCGACGGTCCAGATGTCGCCGAGGTAACTGAACGCGACGGTCTTGCCGTTAGGCGAGATGTCAGGCGTGCGGGCGAACCGGATCGGTTCTTGGGCAGAGAGCGGGGAGACGAGAAACGTTACCGCGAGGACCGCGGTGAGGGCGCGGAGGTGCGAGCGCATGGGGTGTTTGCCCTGAACGAGAGTACGGAAATAACTTCAGCGGCCGATCACACGAGTTTCACAATCCACTTTACCCGACCGATGCAGCGGGTTCAAAAGGGAATGACGGGCGAGAGTGCCCAAGTTCACGCGCGAGGTTTGGTGGTTCGTGTTGTCTGTGATGTCCGACTTTTGGCGTTTAGCATTGTGCCGGGGGTTCGCGGTCTAAAGGCGCGCACTCTCATTTCTGAAAGTAAGGTGAGACTTTCTGGAAAGCCGCGTGACTTGTCGGGTGTACTCTGGTTACTATCACCATTGACATATTCTGCCCGTTTCGGGGTCTTGACATGTGGAAGAAGTGTCTCGCGTTTTCCGGTGTGCTCGGCCTTATCATTCTCCTCGACCCAACGCACACGCCGGCACAACCCGGCGGTGGCAAGGGTGGTCGCGGCGAGTTCGGTAAGGGCGGCGGCTTCGGCCAACCCCCGGGCGGCGGCACGGGTACGCCTGGTGGCTTCGGCACGCCTGGCGGCTTCACCATGAAGACCAAAGACGGCGGCGGCGCACCCGGCGGCAGCGGTCCGATTGTCATTACCGCTCCTGGCAGTGGCCCCGGGGGCGGCGGCTTCGGCACTCCTGGTGGTGGCGGGTTCGGTCGCGACCGCGGTCCCGGTGGCGGTGGGTTCGGTGCGCCGGGCGGCGGCACGGGAACCCCCGGCGGCGCTCCCGGCGGTGGCGGGTTCGGCGCCCCGAGTGGCGGTGGACCCGGCGGTGGTGGGTCTCGCGGTGGCATGGACCCGGAACGCGGGTGGATGATGTTGCAACGACTCACCAACAGCACCGGCGAGACGGTCGATCTGAGCACGATCCCGGCGCAGACACGCGACTGGTTGAAGAGTTCCGCTGAGAAGAGTGGCGGCATCCCGCTGCCCGAGAGCGGCATCATGACGAAGGCCATGTACCTCGACCATCACACCCGGAACGAAGCCGCTCGTGCGTCCGCTTCGGCCTCGGGCGGTGGCGATCGCGCCCCTGGCTCCGGTAACGACCGTGGTCGCGGTTTCGGCGATGCCACTGGCGGCGGCTTCGGTGGGGGTGGCTTCGGTGGGGGTGGCTTCGGCGGGGGTGGCTTCGGCGGGGGTTGGGACCAACGGAACTTCGAGAAGAAGGAGACCGAGGAAGAGAAGCCCATCGCCATGCGATACGGCAAGTTGCCCAAGGATTTGCCGGACTGGTACGACGCACTCGACACCGACAAGGACGGGCAGGTCGGCCTCTACGAGTGGCGCAAGTCCAACAAGGACGTGGCCGAGTTCACCAGCATGGACCTCAACACCGACGGGTTCGTGACTGCTGATGAGTACCTGCGGTTCAAGCGCCAGACGACCATCGACACGAAGATCGCCAAGTACGACGAAACAGGCGAGCGACCCGACAAATGGGGCATCGGGCCGGTCGTGCCCGGAGCGGGCGACACCACCAAGAAAGGTGGCGGCGGTTGGCCTGGTTTCAGCAAGGGTGGCGACACCAGCAAGGGTGGCGACACCAGCAAGGGTGGCGACACCAGCAAGAGTGGCGACACCGGTGGCAAGGGTGACAAGAAGGACAAGGGCAACCCGTGGGGCAAGGGAAAGTAGCCCTCCGCTTCGCTTCGGGAATGTAAAAGGTAAAAGCGTAAGACAGGTGGCGTGCGAGCCACCTGTCTTACGCTTTTACCTTTTATCCTCTGCGCGGTCAGGAATGAGTCCGGCATTCCAACGAACCGCGACCGCAAGGGAGCGGCAAAACTCAACCACTCCCTTGCGGTCGCGGCTCGTTAAACAACGCTACACCGTTCCCAAACGCGCGCTAGTTCAGCCCGGCGGCACGCTGGCGCCAGCGCACGAGTTTCGCGTTGTTGACGTTGTCGGGTACCTTCGCGTCGAGCGTGGTCCACGCGGTCATCGCTTCCGTCAGCGTGTCGCCCGGTTTGGCGCCGGTGCCGAGTTTCCGCAGCGCGTTCCCCGCCGTGGCGGTGAGTTCGGCTCGGTCCGGTCCGCGAAGCCCGTAAGTCGGGTTCTTCACCGCCTGTCCGACGTAGTGTCTCAACGATTCCTGAAGGTCTTTCGAGCGAGCCTCATCGAAGCCGTAGCCGAGCCAGAGCGAGAGCCGGTCTGGGGTCAGGTGTGTACTTCGGGTCGGACCGGCACCCAGCCCTGGTGTGGCGACGAGTTCCGCACCGCGAGCGGGACCGCCGATTTCGGCGAGCAGGTCGAACGCGATTTCCGGTTTTGGGCACCGCGAGCGGACGGCCCCAAGCCGGCCCCCAGAGAAGTGCGGGACGTAGTTCGTGCCTTGCCCCGGAACTTCGACGCGAGCGTTCTTCGCGGGATCGAAGTAGTGACGCGCGCCCGGCACACCTGCGATTCCGAACCGCGAAGGGACAGCCCCGTTTTCGCGCGGGAGCCTCGCGAGTTGGTCGAGCGAGACGAGCGCGAGAACCGCGCGGTTCTCCGCGAGCGCGGCAACTGGGTCATCCGGTCCGCTGGTGGGCAGACAGCCGGTCGCGTGCAACCCCGCGAGCCACGCCGCGGCGACCTCGAAGCCGTCCGACCGGAGCCGCGGCTGACCGGTTTTCACCGCGAACTGGAACGCGAGCCGCTCGGTATCTTTCTTCGGGTCATCCAAATCTTTGTCGCTGAGTACGCCTCGGTCGAGTGACGACGCGACGCGGGAGAAGAAATCGAACATCTTTTCGGTGTCGGCTGGCAGAGGCGGGAGACTTGGCTTCTTGTCGCGCTTCGCAAAGAACTCGGCGACCTCGGCGAACTGTTCCCACGTCGCGGGCGGGGCGAGCGGTCGCCGCAACTGCGCGACAAAATCGGACGCTGTCACGTTGTCGTTGAACCGGTCTGCGCGGTACACGAGTACGAACCCGTCTCCGGTTAGTGGGATCGCTTGCGTTTGTGCGCCCCAATCGACGAGCCGGTCGCTATACGCGGTCAGAAACTCGAACCACCGGATCGGGTGGTCGCCACCGCGAAACCGGGCCGGGAGGGTGGCGAGATGCCCCGGTTCGGCCCAGAAGCCGAGCTGCCCGGCGGGAATCACGCCGAGGTCGGTCGCGTCCGCGGGCGTCATGGACTCTCGCGTGAGCGTGACCTTCGCTCCGGTGCGCACCTCCCACGAGCGGACCATCGGCTCGATCGCGTCGGCGAAAGCGGCATCCGGGCAACTGAGCGTGAGTTTCACCCCGTCGTGGGGTTTGGGGGGAGCGATGGAAGTGGCGGGCGGGTCGCCGCCACACCCGCCGAGCGCGGCGAGTCCCACACCGAGCGCGAGAAAGACAGCAATTGTGGAGAGGGCGTGAAGCCCGTGCCGGTTACGCGGAATTGACTGTTGCATCGCGTGCGATCCGTAACATACAATGACGAGCGTTGCCATTGGGGTTTAACCGATAAACCCGCTACTCGCGATGGCTCGCACAATCTGAGCGTAGCCCCTCCGGGGTTCCCGGCAAGTCGGTGGCACCACACTCGCGCAAACGCCTGGCGCTTGGTGTGACGGTTTCATATTTCCGCGGCTCTCTTCACCCCGCCCAATTTTCGGGCAGTCCAACGGCGAAGGCGGACACACCATGAAGGTCAGTTTAGTTGTCGCAACAGGGGCTCATGAGGGCCGCGTGATTTCGCTCACCGGCTCGCAGTTCCTGATAGGCCGTGATCCACAATGCCACCTCCGCCCGGCCAGCCCAGCCATCAGTAAAGTTCACTGCGCGGTCGTGATTCGCGACGGCAAGGTGTACCTCAAGGACTACGGCAGCACAAACGGCACCCGGGTCAACAACGAACTGGTCCAGTCAGCGGAAGTCGCCATCGAGGATGGCGCGGCGATTCAGGTCGGTCCGCTCGACTTCCGGGTCAAGATCGAGAAACTCGCGGCGAAGACCGACGGCACTCCCCTACCGGGCGACTCACCGGAGACCGCCGCGGCGCTCGCCGCAGTGAAGGCCGCGACCGCAGCAAGCGCGGCCTCGGCAGCCCCAGCGCGTGATACCACGCCCGCACCGGCGAAGTCCGCCGCGGTGCCACAACCCGCTGTCAAACCGGCCGCCCCGACCAAACCAGGGGCACCGAAAGAAGCCGCGACGAAACCGGCCGCCGCCAAAGAGACTCCCACATTGACACCCTCGAAAACCACCGGCGACGAGGATAACGACCGCATCGCAGCGATGCTGCTCGGCATGGACGACGAAGGCAACGGGAGCGTCCCGGAAGGCAGCACGGTGATGGAGCTACCCACGCTCGCGGGCGAGGCCGCAAAGGCCAACGACAAGGACAAGGACAAGAAAGACACGCCGAAGAAGGCCCAAACCCGCGAGGAGATGACCAACGCCGCCAACGACCTCCTCCGACAGTACAAGCGCCGGCCCAAGTAGAGGCGTTCCGGGGTTCTGAGCCCGCGGAGCGGGCGGCAGATGTTAGCCCAGGGTGCGGCGAGCGGCGCTCGCAAACCCTGGGCGGCCGACAACGAAGAACCTGCGGCGCGCTCACCTTCGCGTACCCGGGGTTTGCTCGAAGACTCGCTGCACCCTGGGCTACTCACTGCCGCCCCCCGGGCTGAAGCAACCAACTGCCTGATTCCCATCGATTATCCCCTCAATGCCCTTTCCACTCCCCGAAAGCTGGTCCGGTCGCACACTCGCCGGGGTCCGCACCAAACTCCTCAACTGGTTCGACAAACACCAGCGCGACCTCCCCTGGCGCCGCGACGCGAACGGTAAACTCACCGTTCCACGCGATGCGTACCGCGTCTGGGTCAGCGAGGTCATGCTCCAGCAAACGACCGTTGCGGCAGTGGTACCGTACTTCGAGCGGTTCCTCACGGCGCTGCCCGACGTTCCGGCGCTTGCCGCGGCCGACGAACAGCAAGTGCTGAAGTTGTGGGAAGGACTGGGCTACTACCGGCGTGCGCAGCACCTACACGCCGCGGCGAAGGTTCTCATGGAGAACCACACTGGCGCACTCCCCGACGACCCCGACGTATGGGCGGCGCTGCCCGGCGTCGGCCGGTACATTCTCGGTGCAGTGCTGTCGCAAGCGTTCGACCGTCCGCTACCTATCGTCGAAGCAAATAGTCTGCGCGTACTCGCCAGGCTCTTCGGCTATCGCGGCGACCCGCGCGAGGGCGAGGGCAAGGCGTGGGTGTGGTCCGCGGCTGAAGTCGTGTTGCCTTCTAAACGAGTAGGCGACTTCAATCAATCGCTGATGGAACTCGGTGCGCTGGTGTGTACGCCCGCGGCACCTGCGTGCGACACGTGCCCGCTCTCTACGAGCTGCGAAGCCCTGCGCCTCGACCTTCAGGAGAAAATCCCACCGAAGAAGAAGCCGGTTGCGATCACGGAAGTGAGCGAGGTTGGCGTCGTGGTTCGCGACGGTGACAAACTCCTCTTATGTCAGCGCCCGGCGAACGCAGGCCGGTGGCAGAACATGTGGGAGGTGCCGCACGCACCGCGAGCGGAAGGCGAGGAAGTGAACGCGGCGGCGGTACGCGTCGCGAAGGAGTTGACCGGGTTCGACATCGAACCGGGCGCGGAGGTGATGGTGATCAAACACCGCGTCACGCGGTACGCGATTACGCTTGTGTGCGTCGAAGCTGCGCTGGTGGGGGGCGAGTTTGTGCCGGGCGCGTATGCCGAAGCGAAGTGGGTGACGCCGGCCGAACTCGCGAACGACCCCGTGAGTTCGCCGCAGCGCAAACTGATGACCGCGCTGGCCAACCCGAACCGCCAGCCGCGGTTGTTTTGAGAGTAGTCCTCACGCTCCGCGTGAGGTCCGCGCTGCGAACAACCGTTTCGTCAGACGAACACGCGGCGGGTCCATCACGCGGAGCGTGATGTCTACGATTACGACCGCACCGGTTACAATCACCTCGGCACCGCATCACCTTTACCTTCACACGACCCACACACTCCCCATGTTTTGGCGGCTGTTCTTCACCTACCTGTTGCTCGTGGTCGCGACCGTGGGGCTACTCGGGTTGCTCACGTTCCAGCGCGCCGAAGAAGTCTTCTACGATCTCGTCCGCGAGGTCGCGACGGCACTGTTCGCCGTGGTCATACTCGCGGTCGGTGCGGCGTTCGTGCTGGCTCGCTGGTTCGTGCGCCCGCTGGTCGAGCTTCAGGAAGGCGCGCGCAAGTTGGCCGACGGCGACCTGGGCCACAAGATTCGCGTGGCGGGAAGCACCGAGCACTCCGAACTCGCGGAGACGTTCAACGCGATGAGCGACCGGCTCGCGTCCACCTTCCGCTTGCTCGAACACGACCGCGAACAACTCCTCGCCATTCTCTCGGGCATGGTCGAAGGTGTCATCGCAATCGACGACCGGCGCCGGGTGCTGTTCGCCAACGAGCGCGCCGGGCAACTGCTCGAGTTCGACCCACGGAAGGCGGTGAACGAGCAACTCAGCGATGTGACCCGGCTCGCGGTGTTCCACACAGTTGTGGAACACGGGCTGACGGCGACCGAACCGCACCGCGAGGAGTTCGTCGTGCCCGGTGGCGGGCGCTACCTCGCGGTGTACGTGTCACGGTTCCCCGGCCACGGGATGCCCGGCGCGGTGGTGGTGATCGACGACACAACCGACGTGCGGCAGGCCGAGCGGATGCGCCAGGATTTCGTGGCGAACGCGTCGCACGAACTGAAGACGCCGCTGGCGGTCATCAAGTCGAGCGTGGAGGCGCTCCAGGACGGTGCCGCCGAAGACTCGGACACGTGCGCCGCGTTTCTCGATCAGGTCGCGCGCGAGGCCGACCGGTTGACCGATCTTATCAAAGACATGCTGAGTCTGTCGCGGATCGAGTCCGGTTCACTCGGGCTGGAACCGCGCGTCGTGGTACTCGACCGCGCGATTACCGACTGCGTGGAGCGGCACCATCCGCGAGCGGAAACGAAGACGCTGACGATGGTGGAGAAGCCGCCACCAGACGCGCCCGCGAGCGTGGCCGCGTGGGCCGATCCCGACGCGCTGCGTCAAGTGATGGACAACCTCGTGGACAACGCGATCAAGTACACACCGAACGGCGGGCGGATCACGGTGCGCTGGGGCGCGACCGCGGACACGGTGAGCTTCGAGGTGGAAGACACCGGCGTGGGCATTCCTGAAACCGACGTGAACCGCGTGTTCGAGCGGTTCTATCGCGTGGATAAGGCTCGCGGTCGCGCGGAGGGCAGCACCGGTCTGGGCCTATCCATTGTGAAGCACTTGGTTCAGGCGATGCGGGGTCAGGTTCGCGTGAACAGCAAGCTCGGTAAGGGGACGACGTTCCGCGTCACGCTGCCGCGTGCCGGGAGTGCGTGATGATTGCGGAAACTTGGGAACGCGAAGAGGACGCGCGAGAGTTACTCCGGCTCCTACCGGACGGCTTCAGCAGGCGAAAACTGCGCCACTTCGTCTGTGAGTTCGTGCGAAGCCATTTTCCGCTACCGCTCAGAATCGAGGCTGCAACGGTTCTCGCACTCGCGGAACAGATTGCGGATGACGAGGCAAATGTCGATGAAGGCGATTGGGTTGTTACTTACGAGGAGCTTGACGAGCGGGCAGGAACAAGCTTCGCAGGTGGCAACGCGTTCCTCCTCGTCCTCACGATTGGCTTTGACATCTACGATGATGCACATTGGGCGCTGGACCGCGCAACCAGTTCGGAAAACGAGCAGGCAAACACACTGCTTCGCGAGATCTTCGGTAATCCGTTTCGGCTTATCGATTTCGCACCGTGGCGCACGGACACCGCAGTGTCACTGGCTCGCGGCATGTACGATTCGCGTGACTTCGGCGCGATGCCGATTCTCGCGGACGCGCTCCAAGACGCAGGGTGCGACAACGAAGACGTGCTGAACCACTGTCGCGACGCGAAGCAGACGCACGTTCGCGGGTGTTGGGTCGTGGATGGGTTGTTGGGCTTGGTGTGATGTGTGGCAACGCGACTTACTTCACCTCTCCCAAATGCAAATCAACCCCGGCTCGCCGGGGTTACTTCACTCCCCGATCACGTCCTCGAACTTGAACACCGCGACGTGACGGCGCTTCGGGTTGTTCGGGTCTACCGTCATTGCGCCGATGTAGATCGTCCGCTTGCTACCGGTCGCGGTGGGCGTTGTCACCACCAGCGGCGAACACATGATGTTGTTGTCCTCGTCGCCACGCCAGTCGTAACCGGGCAGCGTGCCGCGCCACCACAACACGTCGCCGGTCTGCGGGTGGAAGCAGAACACTCGACCCTCTCGCGACACCGCATACACCGCCACCGGGAAGCCACCCACGGCCGCGACCGCCGGCGCGCTCATCATCGCGCTGCCGACGCCCGCACGCCAACGGAGTTTGCCGGTCTTGCGGTCGATCGCGTACACGTTCCCGTCGCGACAGCCGGCGTACACGCTGAACGCGTCTGCCGCGAGGCCAGTGTGAACCGACTTCGGCAACGGATACCGCCATTCCTCCTTGCCGGTGGCCACGTCGAGACAGCACACGGCACCTGCCGGTTCCTTCTCACGGTCTTCGCTTTCTTCGTCGTAGCGGTACGTGTCCGCGCCCATGTTCCCGGTGCCGATGCCATAGAACACCTTGCTCCCGCTCGCGAGCGGCGGCCCGAACACACGCAGTTTCAGGTCCGTGCGCCACTTCTCCTTGCCGGTGTTCGCGTCGAGCGCCACCGCGACGTAGTTGAACAGCCCGCTGCCGGCGAACACGGTGTCCCCGACCACCACCGGCGGCGCGTCGATGTGAACGTCGTCCTTCTTGGTGCCCGTGTACTGCCACACCTGCACGCCCGTGTTCGCATCGGCGCAGATGAGACCGTCATCGCCGGCGGGGAAGTACACCTTGCCGTTCGCGACCGCCGGCGTGCCTTCGGTGTGCCCGTCCTTCGTCTTGAACGGTTTCTCCCACGCGGAGTTGCCGTCGGCCGCGTTCACGCAGTAGAGCCGGCAGCCCCGATCGATGTGCATCCCTTCGCCGCAGTACACCTTGCCGTTCGCGATTGTTGGCGTGCAGAACACCGGTTTCAGCGGTTCGCCGACCGCGTCCACGGCCCACTCGACTTTGCCGGTGTGACGGTTCATTGCGAGCAAGCGCCCGTTCGTCGCGATCTGCACGCCGAAGCACAGGCGGTCGCCGTCGAGCGCGAGGTTCGACATGATGCGCCCGAACACTTTCTCCTGCTTCCCGTCCTCAATCTCGAACGCTGCAATCGCGACCGGTTCACCTACCAGTCGCGGGGCGAAGTCACTCTCTGCGTCGCCAGCCTGGATACCGGTCGCGACCGGCCCGGCTCCGCCGCGTGCGCCCATGAGGAGCACCGTCGCGAGACCGCACAGCGCGAGCGTGTTGAGACCAACCGATTCTCCAGACAAACTGAGCCGCACTGTGGGAGTGGTTCCGTCCGCGCTTTGCGTGAGCGTGCGGTAACCGGCATACACGGTCGCGGTACACAGCGCGACGCCGATGAAAGTGAACTCGCGCATCGGGACCGCGACTGTGCTGTTCCAGTCCGCGAACACGGCCGTAAGGACAGTGCAAATCGCGGCAAACGCGGTGAGTCCGAGGAGCGCGAGCAGTTCCGTTCGCTCGGGCACGCCGGTCACGTCGGGTGCTTCGCTCGCCATCCGGCGGTAGCGCCGACCGGCCCACAGCAACCCGATCACCGAGATCGCGGTGAAGTAGATCGCAACCGACTTCGGCGCCAACCCCCACCCATCCGGGATCCAGTATGGGCGGTACGTCGAGAGCGCAAAGTAGATGAGGGCGAGCGTGCTGTTGATGCTCGCAACGACGAGAAACGCGCGCCACCGCTTCATGCCGACAGCCATCCGCGCGAACACGCCAGGGAACAGCGCCGCGATGATCGCGAGCGGCCCGACCAGCACGAAGGAGGGTATCACCGCAAACAGCGCAGGCGAGCGAACCGAGCCATCCTCACACTTCTTTGGTGCTTTCGCGACTGCCGGGCCGAAGCCGGGTTTCTCCTTCTCGTCGGGTTCGGGCAGTTTGGCCTTCTTCGCGAGCGCGTCCTCGATCGTTTTTACCATCTCAGAGCTGGTGCCCTTGAACGTGCGACGCAAGAACGGTTCGCCGTGAAGGAACGCCCACCGCACCGTTTTGCCGTCCGCGTCGAGAGTGCCGTAAATCGAGAACCACGAGCCTTCGACGAACACCTTCGCGTTGTAGATTTTCCCCTGCTTTCGCACGAAGAACACGAGTTCGCGCGTGTCGTCGAGGCGATCGAAAATGGTTTTCGTGTCGCCGGCTTTCTTGGCTTCGTCATCCCCAGTCATGTTCACCGGGATGCGGTCGAACGGCACCTCTCCCTTCAACTTCTTGTCGAACTTGAAAGTCGCGGTGGGGCGGTCCTTGTTGTCAGGGTCGAGTTTGTCCACCTTCGCGACGAAGATGAACTGATCGCTCTCCAGCACCTCCGCGAGTGGCGTGAGCTTTGTGATGACCGCTTGAACCGCGGTCGCGGAGAGGAATAGCGCAAGAAGGGCGAGCGCGGTGAAACGTGCGAAGTGTGTCATGGCAAGAAGAGTCCTTCTGGCGGGCAGCGTTGAGTTACATGATACGCTTCCCTCTGGGGCGCGGCGAAACGCAAACGTTCAGGTGCGTCGGAACTGCTTGTCCAACTCCTGTCGGCTGAACAGCAGCGAGGTGGGACGCCCGTGCGGGCAGTGGTGGCTGTCCTCCGCCATCGTGCGCAAGTGCAACAGGTAGGTGATCTCTTCCGTCGAGAGCTTGTCCCCAGCCTTCACCGCGGCCTTGCATGCCATCGTCGCCATCAGCAGGTGCAGCAGCGCCTCTTTTGTGGGGGCGCGTTCCTGGGTCACGATGTGGTCGATCACACCGCGAAGGATCACGTGCGGCGCCTTGCGCCCGAGCAGCGTCGGGTAGCTGGAAAGCAAGATGGTGTTTCCGCCGAAGTCGGAGACTTCGAGTCCGAGTTGGGCGAGTGCCTCAGCAGCTTCGAGCACGAGCGCGGCCTGTTCCGCGGGGAGGTCGATCGGCTCTGGGATGAGCAACCTTTGGATTTCGAGTTGCCCCGCCCGGATACGCCGGCGCAATTGCTCAAAGAGAATGCGCTCGTGCAGCGCGTGCTGATCGATGACGAGCATTCCTTCCGAGGTTTCGAGCACGAGGTACGAGTCGTGAAGCTGAAAGGCGGAAGAACTCGTTCCCTTCTCCTGCGTCTCAGCCTGCACCCCGTTTAGCGTTGGCCCCGGAGGGGCCACGCCGTTGGTCCCGCTGGGGCCAACGCTAAACGGGGGCGCAGGTTGTTGGGGGATGTGGGAAGGTTCCGCAAGCAACCCCTCCCCAACCCCTCCCCTAAGAAGGGAGGGGCTTAAAACAGGAGACGTAAGATTCTGCGTCTCTGTGTTTTCACTTTCTCCCCCTCCCTTCTTAGGGGAGGGGGTTGGGGGGAGAGGTTCTCCACGAACCAGTACCACCGCGGGCGTGCGCCAGAACGGATCCGCGATCTCGCCCCTCTCCCATGGCGCGAGCGTTTGCTCCGCGAGTTCGCGCCGCGGCGACGTAAACAGCGTCGGGACTGGCACTGGCGGTACCTGCTCCGGCACGCCTACTTCTTCGCCCTGTGGAACGGTCAGGTGCGGAACGAGATTCTCCTTCAGCAACCGGTGCTTGATCGTGCTCCGCACCAGCGAGTAGACCAGCGAGTTCTCCTGGAACCGCACCTCGGACTTCGTCGGGTGAACGTTCACGTCCACCTTGTCGGGCGGGATCGTCAGAAACAGGAACCCGACCGCGTAGCGCTGGGACATGAGCAACCCGCGAAAGGACTCTTGCAGCGCGTGCGAAAGGCTCCGGTCGCGGAACCAGCGGCCGTTCACGAACAGGTACTGCAACTTCGAGTTGCCGCGCTCGCACTTCGGGTCCGCAACGAAACCCCACAACCGCATCGGGCCTTCGCCGGAATCGAGTTCGTAGAGGGCATCGCGCACCTCTCCAGTAAAGAACAGCGCGATGCGATCCAGTAAACCGGCGCTGCGTGGGATGTCGTAAACCAGTCTGTTGTTGTGCCTGAGCGTGATGTGGAGTGTCGGGTGCGCGAGCGCGAGGCGAGTGACCGTCTCGCAGACGTGACCGAGTTCGGTCGCGACGCTTTTGAGGAACTTCTTCCGTACTGGAACGTTGTAGAACAGGTGCCGCACTTCGAGCCGCGTACCCGGCGAGCCGTTCCACGGCCGCGGCTCCGTGAGTGCGCCGCCGTCGCACTTCACTTCGCAGCCGCTCGCGGCGGTGTGCGTTCGCGATTGCAACGTGATCTGCCCGATACCTGCGATCGACGAGAGCGCTTCCCCGCGAAAGCCCATCGTCCCGATGCGGAACAGGTCGTCGGCAGTTTCGAGCTTGCTGGTGGCGTGTTGCGAGAACGCGAGCGCGAGGTCGTCCGGGTCGATACCGCAGCCGTCGTCGACCACGCGAATGAGTTCGGTGCCGCCCGCGTCCAGGTCGATGTCGATGCGGGTCGCGCCCGCGTCGATGGAGTTTTCGAGCAGCTCTTTCACGACGCTGGCGGGGCGCTCGATCACTTCGCCGGCGGCGATCTTGGTGACCACGTCCGGTGGCAGTTGGCGGATGCGGGACATTGCGGACTCACGAGGACAACGAGTGCTGAGTGAATAGTATCGCTGCCTCACAGGTGAGAAGGGAACCCCAGTTGGGGAGAGTGGTTAGCGATTCGCGCTGTTACGCCCGTGATTCGAGTAGCGCAGTCACGGGCGCCCCCGTGCTCGCGGGACGCGTGAAGCCATCAGGGCTGAGCCGCGTCGCGGGGTCGATACCCAACGCGGTGTACAGCGTCGCGGTGAAGTCTTCGAGCGAAACCGGGTCGTCCTTCACATACGCCGCGGTGCTGTCGCTCGCCCCGTAGACGGCACCGCCGCGAACACCGGCCCCGGCGAGCATCGCAGAGTAGCAGTTCGGCCAGTGGTCGCGCCCGTTCACGCCCCCACCGCCCTTCGAGATGCGGGGCGTCCGGCCGAACTCACCCACCAGCACCACGAGCGTATCATCGAGCAAGCCGCGATCGGTCAAGTCTTCGAGCAGCGCGGACACGGCCTGATCGCATCGCGGAAGCGCGAAGCCGAGTCCGTTCCAGCCGTCGTCGAAGATGCCGATGCCCGCGTTCCCGTGCATGTCCCACGTCTCGATGCTCATGAACTTCTCGGTCGGCTTCATCCCGGTCCACGCGACCACACTCGTCAAGCGCACGCCGGCTTCGACAAGTCGGCGTGCGAGCAGCAGGTTTTGGCCGAACGGGTTGCGGCCGTAGCGGTCGCGGACCTTCGCCGGTTCTTGCTCGATGTCGAATGCCCGCTTCGCCGCTGTGCCCGTGAGAAGGTCGAATGCCTTTGCGCGATGTGGCGCAAGCGGGTTGTTTGCGTCGAGCTTATCCAACAACTCTCGCCGACTCGCGACACGCTCCGCTGAAATACTCGCGTCCGTGTCGAACGCTTTCACGTTGTGGCCGGGCGTCGCGAGGTTGTCCGTGTGGCCGGTGCCGATAAGTAACGGCGCGTGCGCTGGCCCGAGCGCGCCGCCAGTGAGGTACGTATGGTCCCGCGGCATCGCCCCGCCGCCAAACTTCTGGAGCCACACGTAACCGGGCACGCTCGCGTCCGAGGGCTTCAGTTTTGACACCACGGAACCGAACGACGGGTCATCCGCAGCCGGTTTGCGGTTCCCCGCGAGGAGCATCTCGTTCGCCGTGTGGTGCAGCGCCATCGTGTGCGTCATCGAGCGAATCACGGCGAACTTGTCCGCGTTCTGCGCAAGTCGCGGCATGAGTTCGCCGACACGGAAGCCGGGCACGCTCGTGGCAATCGGCTTGTACGGTCCGCGCAGTTCAGCCGGCGCATTCGGCTTCGGATCCCACGAGTCGAGTTGCGACAGCCCGCCGTACTGGAAAATGAAGATGCAGTGCTTTTCGCGACGCTTGTTCGCCCGCGATTGCTGCGCCTGAAGCAACTGCGGAAGCGAAAGTCCGAGCACACCGAGGCCACCGGCTTGAAGCAACTGACGGCGCGACGGGAGCAAACACGGCATGATCGAAGCTCCGGCGGGAGCGGTGCGGCAAGTGAAGTAAAGTGTAACCGCGAACGCGTCGAGTGCGATAGCATTCCGAGTAACAAGAGGAGGTCGCCATGTTCACATCAGAAGCCGAACTCGAAGACGCGCTCAGCGAACCCACACCTCAGGTGGTCGATACATTGCGACGGCACGCGGGCGACATCATCCTGTTGGGCGCGGCTGGAAAGATGGGACTGACCCTCGCGCGGATGGCGAAGCGCGCCTCCAACGCGAACAACACGAAACGCCGCGTGATCGCGGTGTCACGATTCTCGGACAATAGCGAAGCCGCCTTCACTGCCTGCGGTATCGAAGCGATCCGCTGCGATCTGCTGAACGAGGCCGAGGTCGCAAAACTGCCCGACGCGCCGAACGTGGTCTACATGCCAGGCCGCAAGTTCGGTTCGACCGGCGACGAAGGCACCACATGGGCGATCAACTGTTACCTGCCCGCGGTGGTCTGTAAACGCTACGCGACAAGTCGCTTGGTTGCGTTCTCGACGGGTAACGTGTACCCATTCACGCGCCCCGACACCGGCGGCCCGACGGAGAGCGACGCGCTCGCGCCGGTGGGTGAGTACGGCATGTCCGCGCTCGGTCGCGAGCGGATGTTCGGCTACTTCTCGAAGACGCTCGGAATCCCGGTCGCGATCATCCGGCTGAACTACGCAGTCGATCTGCGGTATGGCGTGCTGGTGGACATCGCGCGGAAGGTGAAGGCCGGCGAGCCGGTTGATCTGACGATGGGCTACTTCAACACGATCTGGCAAGGCGACGCGAACGCGATGACGCTGCGCGCGTTCGACCACTGCGAAGTGCCGCCGCGCGCGTTCAACGTGACCGGGCCATCCATTGTGAGCGTGCGGCAGGCGTGCGAGTGGTTCGCTTCGCGGTTCGGTGTGTCCCCGCGGTTCACCGGCACCGAAGCGGACACAGCGCTGATCAGCAACGCGAGAGGTGGTGTCGCGGCGCTCGGCCCACTCCGGGTCTCGCGCGGCGAACTAATGGAGTGGGTCGCGGACTGGGTGCTTCGCGGCGGCCGGTTGCTTGCGAAGCCAACGCACTTCGAGGCAAGAGATGGGAAGTTTTGAACACACGTATCAGAGCTGCGAACGGACGCGGTCGAGCAGGTCTTTCACGCCGATTTCGGTGGCCCACTTGTCGAGGTACGCGGCGTCGATGGCGGCGCCCTGCGTTTTCATCACGCTGATGATGTCAGCCCACTGCTTGTCGGAAACTTCCCCGCCGATGCGGAACCACCGAAGTTTGAACAGCACGATGTCTTCCGGCGAATGAACCTGTACGAGTTCGTCCGGCGCGCCCGGCATCGGGTGCGGGCCGCGCCGCGCGAACGCTTCTAGCTCGAACGCGTCGTTCTTGCGAACGAAGATGTCAAGTTTGTAACCGGTCGTCGTGTGGAGGATGTTAAACGTTGATCGTGTGCGGAGTGCGTCGCGCATCGAGTCCGCGTTGAGGTAGAACTCCGGGGCGGGGAACGCCGCGATGAACGCGGCCTCGCGCCCCGGAAACGGCTCGACGGTGATGTCGGCGTCGCGCGTCATCCGCTGCGCGCCGTGGAACGAACTGGCGACCGACCCGCCGATGGCGTAAGCGATGCCGAGGCTATCGAGCGCGTGGAGAGCGAACCGAAAGACGGGTTGGTACTCCTGATCGACGGGTTCCACGAGTGCCTCCGGGATCGGAACGGGACACGGGTAGCCGAGCGTTGTGTGAATCCAGTCGGCCTGAATCTGCGCGAGTGTGACACTGGGTTGTCGGTGACGCATCCCGGCCGCGTGGAGCGCACGAGCCATGCGATAGTCGTCGCGCAGGTTCTTCCACTTGCGCGCCGGCGTCATGCGCCGGTACACCTCGTACATCAGCCGCTCCACATCGGGCGCGGTGTCACTTAACAGGTTCATCTGTTGCCTCGCTCCATCCGCTATTCTACTTCCCCTCGCGGGCGTTGAACTCCAGCTTCCAGCGGTGCTTGCCGTCCCTCGATTGGAGCCACAACTCCAGTTGACCCACCGCGGTCACCTTGCTGTGAAGGTGGACCGGTACCACCTGACCGCCGGCCGCGGCGCCCTTCGCTTCGAGCGTCGTCTTCACCGGCGAAAGCTCGTCGATCTGGCCTTCCCACTCTTCGACGACTGCGCCGGCACCGTCGTCGCGGCGGACCGTCGAACCCAGGAACCGGAACTCCGCCTCCATGCCCACGCGAACACCAACCTCGTAACTCGGGATGTCGGCCTCGGTGCCTTCTTCCATGCCGAACGGCGCCACACAGATTGCCTTCATCGGTGGGGCGAAGCCCGGCACCGCGGGCATGTTCGTTTCCACGCCGATGTAGTATGCGCGAGCCGTGCCGCCACGGATACGCACGCCCTTACCGCGCTTCACCAGGCCGTAGTAGGCCGCGCCACGAGCCACTGCCAAGTCGAGATCCGCGCCGGGTAGCTCGCGGGTCGCGTCGGTCTTCGCGGACTTCGCCCACGTTGCCAGCACACCGAGCAAGCGGTTGCGGAGAACATCACCCTTGAACACGCCGCCGTTGAAGAGAATCGCGCCGGGGATTTCCGGCGACTTGCGCTTCGCGGTCTTCGTGGCGGTTCGACTCGCGAGCGATTCGGCCTGACGCGAGAGGAACGACGCGAGGTGCCTGGTGATGCCCGCGTCCGCGACGTAGGGGAGACCGAGTTCTTGAAGCCCCGAACTGCGGCCGAGGCCGGGTGTCGCGTCTCGCGGGCAGTCGGGGAAGAAGCCATCGACTAACACTTTCTCCAGGTCGGCGCGCGTCAGTTCGTGCTTGATCGTGCCGCTGACGATGCTGCGGCCCTTGCCGAGAACCGTGACCGGGGCGCTTTGCAACTTCGGGCGCGCGAAAAGTTCTTCCTTCGCGTTGCGGCAGGCGTAAGTGAGTTGCACCATCTGCCCCGCGTCCAGTTTCGTGCCCTTCGCCGCGAGCGATTGCGCGGCGTGGTGCGCGAGCGTGAGGTCCATGTTGTCGCCGCCGAGCAACAGGTGATCGCCTACCGCGAGCCGCGTCAGCGCGAGGTTGCCTTCTTCTTCGCCCACTTCGATGAGCGTGAAGTCGGTCGTGCCGCCGCCCACGTCCGCGACCAGCACCAACTCGCCCACACTCACCTGCTTGCGCCAGTCATCGCCGGCACGGTCGAGCCACGCGTAGAACGCGGCCTGCGGTTCTTCGAGCAGCGTGAAGTTCTCGAACCCCGCGGCGCGTGCGGCTTCGACCGTGAGATCACGCGCCCCCGCATCGAACGACGCGGGCACCGTCAGCACGATGTCCTGCGATTCGAGCCGGTTCGCGGTCACGTCCTTCGCAATGACGTGGTTCCACGCCTCCGCGATGTGCTTCAGGTAGCGCGTCGTGGCGTCGACCGGCGACACCTTGCGCGAACCGGTATCGGGCGCCCGGTGCGGAAGAATCGGTGCCTTGCGATCGACGCCGGGGTGACACAGCCACGACTTCGCAGACGCGACCAGCCGAGTCGGCACCTGCGAACCGAACACGCGAGCAAACTCACCGACGCAGTAATCGCGTTTCGCATCCCAGGAAAGTTTCATCGCGCCGGCCGGTTGTTCGCCATCGCCAGGCAAGTACAGGAACGACGGCAGCAGCGGCCGGTCTTCGACCGACCCCTGTGACACCACCTGCGGAATAGGAAAAGGCGTGACCTTCGCGTCCTTGCCGGCGCCAGTGTCCACGTAGGCCAGCGCGCTGTTGGTGGTGCCCAGGTCGATACCGACAACGAAACGGGAACTCATGGCTTGCTTGGTGTTTGGTGTTTAGTGTTTGGTGTTTGGTGTTTGGTGTTTGGTGTTTGGTGACGAGCACGCTCCTCTTCGAGTCGCGGCTAAACGACACACCAAACACGACACACCAAACACTTCTCCTCGCAATTCTACCGCCCCGGCGGAACGCGATAGCCGTTCAGCGGTTTCAATCGTAGCTTTGCGTTCAACTGACACCCGCACCACCGGAACTCGCCGAACACCACATGAGTACCGTACCCGCTTCGGTCTCCGCCTCGATTCCGCTGCCGGTCGGCCGGCTCGTCGGGGTCGGGTCGGTCGTCTTTTTGGCGAACGCTGCCCTTCTCGTGCTTCAACTCGTCGCGGGGCGACTGCTCAGCCCGTACATCGGGTCCAGCCTCGAAACGTGGACGTCTATTATTGGCGTGTTCCTCGCGGGCATCGCACTCGGCAACGCATTCGGTGGGAAACTCGCGGACCGCTACCCCAGCCCGAAGACGCTCGCGATACTGCTCGGCGTCGGTGCGATCGCGGCGCTGTGGATGCTCCTGTTCCCGCAATTGCTCACGTCCACGGGGCTTCACAAGTCGATCCCGCTCGGCCCGCGAATTCCCATCCTCGCCGCAGCGTTGTGCCTCCCCGCAGGGTTGGTGCTAAGTCTGCTCACGCCACTCGCGATCAAACTTGGTTTGCCTGACGTGGCCCACACCGGGCGCGTCGCGGGGTTGATCTTCGCGCTCAGCACGCTCGGCTGCCTTCTCGGGAACTACGTCACCGGCTTCTACCTGATCCCCGCGTTCTACATCAACACGCTGGTGCTGGTGTCGGCCGCATCGCTGGTGGCGCTCGCAGGGTTGACGCTGGTGGTGGTGCGCCCCTCGCCCTCTTCAGGGGAGCCGCTCGCGGCTTCGCCCGATGCGAGTCAAGAGGCGCTCGCGAAGCCGCAAGCGGATTCCGACGCCAACCCCCACGCTTTCGGGGACATTCGTCAGGCGTACCTGATCGTCTTCCTTGCGAGTTTCTGCGGGATGACGCTCGAACTCACCGCGTCGCGGGTGCTGGCGCAGTACCTCGGCGTGTCGCTGTTCACCTGGACCGGGATCATCGGCGTGATGCTGGCCGGCACCGCAATGGGGAACTTTACCGGCGGGCAACTCGCGGATCGCGCGGCCCGGCCCGAAGCCAAACTCAGTCCGCGGTTCTTCCTCGCGGCCACGCTCATCCTCGCCGGTGCCGCGACCGTGTTCCTGTTCGTCACGATGGCGCTCATCACCCGCTACGGACCGTTCGACACCTGGGGACCGATCGCGCAGGTGATGGGGTGGACGTTCGGCATGTTCTTCCTGCCCATGTTCATGTTGGGCTTGGTGTCGCCGCAGGTGATCAGACTCGCGGTGCCGGACGTGGCGCGCGTCGGGCAGGTGGCGGGTCGCGTGTATGCGTGGAGTACAACTGGGGCGATCGTCGGCACGTTCGCCGCGGGGTACGTCCTGCTCTCCACGCTTGGCATGTACCGCACCATTCTCTGCGCGTCGTTTGTGCTCACGTTCACGAGTCTCCTGGTTGTGAACATCTGGAAAGACGCCCGGGACGCGACGAACGTGGACAACAAAACGGTGGCATACAACGCTGTCGGGGCCAGCACGCTGTTGTACCTGTTCAGCATCGTCCTCGGTGGCATCTTCGGCGGGTTCCTCCTCACCAACCGCACCAATCGCGACGAGGGGTTCGTGGTGCAGGTCGAATCGAATTACTACACGATCAAGGTGAACCGCGACACGGGCCGCGAAACGGCGCTGAAGCTCACGCTCGACCACCTCGTTCACTCCAGCGTGGACCCGTACCACCCGGAGTACCTGTATTACACGCACGAGCACATCCAGATGGAGTTCCTCCACCTCGCCCGTTCTGGGACGGTCGAACCGAAGGCACTGGTCATCGGCGGCGGCGGATACACGTTCCCGCGATACGCACTGGAGATGATGCCCGAAGCACGCGTCGACGTGGTGGAGATCGACCCGAAGGTAACGCAAGTGGCGCGAGAGCACCTCGGACTGAAGGACTACGACGGTCTCCGCGCGATTCACATGGACGGCCGCCAGTACGTGTCGGAGAAGGTCGCGCCGGGCACTTACGATCTCGTGATTCAGGACGCGGTCAACGACCTGTCCGTGCCGGCGCACCTGATGACGAAGGAGTACAACGACGCGGTGAAGGCGACGCTCCGGCCCGACGGCGTGTACCTGCTCACCATCATCGACTCGATCGCCTACGGCAAATTGTGGAAGGCGGCGATGGCGACGCTGGCGAAGACGTTCCCCGCGGAGAACATCGTGTTGCTCTCCGCCGAATCGCCGGAACCGGACGGAACCATCGACGGTGAGAGATGGGACCGGCAGCGGCGCGTGCTGGTGATCTACGCTTCGGACAAGCCGTTCCGCGTAAGCGCGCTCTACGACGCGTTGGCCGAACGAGTGGTGCCAGGCTTCGTGGCCCGGATCGCGGTTGGCTTCGCGTCCGGCGGCGACCTCGCGGCGGCGCTGCCGGTGACGGAGGCGGTAGCGGTGGTGCGCAACAAGTTCCGGGTTTACACGGTCGAGGTACCGGCCGCACGGCTCAAGCCCTACACCGACCGCGAACCGGGCGTCGTCCTCACCGACCAGTTCTGCCCAATTGACAACCTCATGGCCGAGGTTTTCCGCCAGCGCTACAAGTAGGACAGGCTGGAAGCCTGTCCTACAAAACGCGGCTGATGAGGCACTTGAGGTAGCCCGATTCGCGGCACGTCACCGCGACCGGGTGGTCCGCGGCCGGGCCGCGGCGCTCCACGATCTGCAAATCGCGCCGCGATTCAACCGTCACCTGCGCGAGCAACTCTTCCAGATCCGTCATCGCGATCAAGCCCGTGCAGCAGCATGAGACGAGCAGTCCGTCCTTCGCGAGTAACTTCATCGCGAGTTGGTGAAGCCGCCGGTAACCCTTGATCGCGTCGGGCACCGCGGCGCGGTTGCGCGCGAACTTCGGCGGGTCGAGAACCACCACATCGAATTGCCGCCCGTCAGCGACCAGTTCGCCGAGGCGATTGAACACGTCCGCGTTCTCGAACGTGATATTGTTCAAGCCGTTCGCGGTCGCGTTTCGGCGCGCCAACTCCAGGGCCGGCTCGGACGCGTCCACACCCAGCACTTCGCTCGCGCCAGCCTTCGCTGCATAGAGTCCGAAGCCGCCCGAGTAGCAGAACGCATCGAGGACGCGTTTGCCACCGCACAGCCGCGCCACCGCGGCGCGGTTGTCGCGCTGGTCGAGGTAGTAGCCCGTTTTTTGGCCCTCGGTGAGGTTCACAAGGAACCGCATTCCGTTCTCCCTGATGCTCAGGTCGGCAGGGGGAGACTCGCCCCAAAGTAGTTGGTCGTGCAGTTCGACGCCTTCGAGTTTGCCGATGCCCTTTTCGGTGCGTAGGTAGATGCCCTTCGGGTTGAGTAGTTCGCGGAGCGCGTCCACGATGATCTCGCGCCGGTTCGCGATGCCCAGCGCGGTGAACTGCACCGTGAGCCAGTCGCCGTAGCGGTCCACGACCATGCCGGAAAGGTAGTCCGATTCGCTGAAGCAGACGCGATACCCGGCGTCCGGTGTGTTGAGCTTCAGAATGTCGTGACGAAGCGCGACCGCCGTCGAGAGCCGGTTGTGGAAGAACGCGCGGTCGAGCGCTGTGTCGGCTTCCCAGCAGTAGAGCCTCACGTTGATCTTCGACTGCGAGTTGTACAGCCCGCGAGCGACGAAGTTGCCGCCGTGCGAGACGAGGTCAACCTCGTCGCCGTCGGCAGGCGCGCCTTCGACGCGCTCGATCGCGCCAGCGAACACCCACGGGTGCCGCCCGAAGAACGGTTGCGCGCGCTTGGCCCGGAGGATGACTTTGGCAGTAGACATGGTGTTTTGGCGAACGGCCAGTGTCAGCCACCCGCTTGCTTGTTGTTTTCCCCTCTCCCCTCGCGGGAGAGGGCAAGATCAGAATTACAGCCCTTGTTGAACCCGCCCGATGTACGCGAGCGCGCGGTCGGCGGGGGTCGGCTCGTTGCGGCTGTCGAGCATCGCACGCACGCGAAGCAGCAGTTCCGTCTTGTTGATCGGCTTCGTGATGAAGTCGTCCGTGCCCGCATCCACCGCGGCTTCCACATCGTTGGCCTGATCGAGCGCGGTGACCATGAGCACCGAGATGCCGGCTGTCGCGGGGTCGGCGCGCAGCCGGCGACACACCTCGAATCCGCTCATCTTGGGCATCATTACGTCGAGCAAGACGAGGTCCGGCTTCCAGTCGCTCGCAACCGCAAGCGTGTCCGTGCCGTTGTACACCAACCGCGTCTCGAACCCGGTGCCGTCGAGGTGCGCGTCGAGCAGGTCCGCGTTGGACGGGTTGTCGTCGGCAATAAGAATGCGCGGCATGGCGTCCTCTTGTGTAATCTTCACTCGATATTATACGAAGGCCGTTCGAACTGATGAGGAGCGATCGTTGATGCGCGTGATCCTGAACCCGAAGCACGCGGACCACGCCCCACCCGGTGAGGTGGAAGCTGGCGCGGTCATCCCCTCGTACGAAGCGCCGGGGCGGCTCGAGGTCATTCGCGCCGCGCTCGAAACTGCGGGCTGGTTCCGTTTCGAGGAACCGCCGAAGCCAAACGAGGAGTGCGTCACGGCCGTTCACCACGCGGCCTACATCACCTACTTACGCGAAGCCAGCGCGGAGGCGAAGCGCGCACGCGATCCGGCCGCGAAGCAGCTCTGGCCCACCGTGTTTCCGTTCGGCCCGAACCCGCGCGCGACCGGTGCCCGCGCCCTTCGCGGCCAATACTGCTTCGACACGTACACGCCGATTCTTCCCGGTACGTTCGCGGCGGCACTCGGCGGCGCGAACGCCGCGGCACACGCCGCGGACCTGATCGCGGACGGAGTTGAGCGAAGCGTGTACGTACTGACGCGCCCGCCGGGGCACCACGCCGAACACGACCGCTGCGGCGGGTACTGCTACTTCAACAACGCGGCGGTCGCGGCCGAACGGCTCTCGAAGCACGGCCCGGTCGCGATCCTCGACCTCGATGTTCACCACGGGAACGGGACTCAGCACATCTTCTATTCGCGCGCGGACGTGCTCACCATTTCCGTTCACGGCGACCCGGCCGGACTGTACCCGTTCTTCAGCGGGTTCGCAGACGAAACCGGAACCGGCGCTGGCCTCGGTGCGAATTTCAATGTGCCGCTCGCGCCCGGCACCGGTGTGAAAGAGTATCGCGCGGCGCTCGCGCGCGCGATCGAATCGGTGGGCCGCTTCAAGCCGTCCTTCCTGGTGTTCGCGTTCGGCGCCGACACGCACGAGGCCGACCCCATCGGCGGCTTCAAGTTACCAACAAAGTTCTTCGCGGAGATGGGCGCGGCCGTGCGCGAATTAGAATTGCCGACGGTGATCGTACAGGAAGGCGGCTACAACCTCGCGGCGCTCGGTGGGTGTGTTGCGGAGGTGCTGAAGAGGTTCGTGTGAGAAAATGCAAACAGGGGGCTTATGCCCCCTGCTCGCCTGCCCGGGTCGCGGATTACGCGAGGGTGGTCTTGATCGCCTTGATCGGGCGGATGTTCACCTTGTTGAACGCGGCTCGCGGCTTGGTCGTGTACTCCTTGCCGTTGAGCGGATTCTTCTTCACCTCACCGCCCTTGCGTTCAGCCACGCGGGACAGCGACATGCGCGCCAGACCGGGGAACACGAACTTGCCCGGCCCCTTCGTCCCGAGTTGCTCCGTGACCGAGTCCACGATCGCGCCCAGCACCTTCTCAACGTCCTTCTTGCTCAGTCCCGTTTTGTCCGCGAGTTGACCGACGAGTTGCGACTTCGTCAGCGCCTTCTTCACCGCAGCCTTTTTCGGGGCAGCCTTCGCAGCCTTTGCCATGACGACACTCCAACGATGGTAGATGGGGAATCTGGAACTGCTTGAAAATTAAGGAGTTTTGCTGTGTGTTGTCAACAAGACAACGCGAATTCCCTGGAAATATCCAACATTTTCTCTCTCCGAACCCTCCCAAGGTCCAGTTTCACCCGTATTTTCAGGCTTCCGCGACATTACACAAGCGATGCGTGCCACCGCCATGCCTCCACACGCATGTCCTTTCCGTGCACCCCAACAAAGGACAAAAGGCATCGCCCCTCCGGGACGAACGCTAAACACGGCAAAGTGAGTGTTGCTCCGCACGTGGGCAGTGAAAGACACAAATCCCACCGGCATGGCGTTCACGACCGACAGGCGCCCGCAGATCAAAAGGTGAGAGCCAGAGGCAGGGTCGTTGGGGTTTTGGCCCCGAAGGGCCAAAACCCCAACGACCCTGCCTCTGTTCTCTGCTCCCTGTTCTGTCCTCTGCGTTTGCCTTGTGTGAAATCTTTCGCCCTCTTTTGCTTGCGTTGCGGGTCGCTTTGTATCATCCTCGGTATCGCAATTCCATCTCATCACAAGAGAATCGCTCATGAGCCAGTTCACGGCACTCGACGTTACCGCCATTAACACCATCCGCACGCTCGCGATGGACGCGGTACAGAAGGCCAACTCCGGGCACCCCGGTGCGCCGATGGGCCTGGCTCCGGTCGCGTACACAATCTGGAACAAGTTCCTCAACTACGACCCCACCGATCCGCTGTGGCCGAACCGCGTCCGGTTCGTGCTGTCCCACGGTCACGGTTCGAGGCTCCTTTATTCGCTCAGTCACCTCGCGCAAATCCGCGACGCCGACCTCCACCACGGAAAGGTACTCGCTGAAGAATCATTGCCGATGGATCAGTTGAAGCGGTTCCGCCAACTGAACAGCAAAACCCCCGGCCACCCCGAAAGCGACATGACGGCCGGTGTGGAAACCACCACCGGGCCGCTCGGTACCGGTGTCGGCAACGCGGTCGGAATGGCGATCGCGCAAAAGTGGCGAGCCGCACACTACAGTCGTCCCGGCTTCGAGGCGTTGTTCAATCACCGCGTGTACGCAATCTGCGGCGACGGCTGCA
>SXGR01041321.1_pt1 | contig 28189 bp, 26 predicted proteins | sample 3174711 | NCBI WGS metagenome assembly SXGR01 (sample SAMN11356860, study PRJNA531348) | freshwater metagenome | isolation source: freshwater sample F1-60 | place: China: Fuxian Lake, Yuxi | collected 2017-12-25
CCACGACTCCCTTTTTAATTAGCTTGGTAGGTTGCGGGTAAGGCGTAAGCTTGCGCACGCTGCACCCCAACATAAATATATCCCCCACCCATCAATCCGTAAACTGCAACTTAGCTAACCTCGCATACAAGGGGCTCTCCACCAACAATTGCGTGTGAGTCCCCTCGGCAACAATTTCCCCAGATTCCATCACCACAATTCTATCGGCTGCTTGCACGGTTGCTAAGCGATGCGCAATAACCAAGGTTGTACGATTGTGCGCGGCATTATCTAGCGCTTGTTGCACTTGGCGTTCGCTTTCGGCATCGAGCGCGCTAGTGGCTTCATCTAATAATAAAATCGGGGGATTACTTAAAATTGCACGGGCGATTGATATGCGTTGACGTTGCCCGCCGGATAAACGCACGCCGCGCTCACCTAAAAATGTATCGTAACCTTGCGGCAGGGCTTCAATAAACTCGCTAGCAGCGGCCATATCTGCCGCAGCTTTCACTTGCTCAAGTGTGGCATTGGGGTGGCCGTAGCGAATATTATCTAACACGCTGCCCGCAAAAATTACCGTTTCTTGTAAAACAACACTGAATGGCTGGCGCGCGACTTTAAAAGTTAAATCGCGCAAATCAATGCCATTAAAACGCACTGCACCTGATTGCGGATCATAAAAGCGAAACAACAATTGAAATAAGGTCGTTTTACCCGCACCCGATGGGCCAACCAACGCAACCTGTTCACCTGGGCGAATTTTTAACGAGAAGTTTTTTAGTGCAAGCGTATCTGGCCGCGAGGGATACGAAAAATTTACGCAATCAAATTCAATACCTTCGCCGGTTGCTGGCAAGCTTAAAGGCTTGCTCGTTTCAACCACGGGCGATTCAATATTCAGCAGTTCCATTAAGCGATCTGTTGCACCCGCAGCGCGCTGTAAATCGCCCCACACTTCCGTAATAGCACCAATCGCACCGGCAGTGACTACGGCATAAATAATAAATTGCGATAATTGCCCGCCACTCATATTACCCGCGAGCACGGCTTGCGCGCCCAGCCACAACACAAATGAAATTGCGCCGAAAATTAACACGATTACCACAACGGTAAGTATTGAACGCGCGCGAATTCTTGAGAGCGCAGTTTTAAACGCATTTTCCACAGAAAGATTAAAGCGCACGGTTTCGCGCTCTTCTTGTGTGTAGGATTGCACAGTAGGCATTGCGTTTAATATTTCACCGGCGAGTGCACTGGAATCGGCAACACGGTCTTGGCTATCGCGCGATAGCTTTCGCACTTTTCTACCAAAAATTAAAATGGGCGCAATGACACTGATGAGTACAATTAAAATATAACCCGCCAGTTTTGGGCTGGTGACTATAAGCATGGCGATGCCGCCCAGCAGCATAAATAAATTACGCAAGCCCATAGATAAACTGGTGCCTACTACGGTTTGAATCAATGTGGTGTCGGTGGTTAACCGCGAAAGCACTTCGCCGGTTTTGGTGATTTCAAAAAATTGCGGGCTCATGCGCAAAATGTGCGAATAAATAGCGCTACGAATATCGGCCGTGACCCGCTCGCCCAACCAAGACACAAAATAAAACCGCAGCGCAGTCGCCACTGCCAAAATAATCGACAAGCCAAAGAGCAGAATAAAATAGCGATTGAGGTGCTCGGTTTGCCCCGATGAAAAACCCGAGTCAATTAAATAGCGAAACACCACCGGTAAGGTCAGTGTTGTGCCTGCGGCAATCGCCAAGGCAATGAATGTCCAAATCCATCGCAACCAGTAGGGCTTTAAAAAAGGCAACAAGCCCAGCAAGGGGCTCAACTTTTTAGACAATGGCAAGGTGAGCGATTCAGACATGAATTATTCCTAAGCAACAATTACAAAAAATACTAAAGACCGGCCATGATTCGTAGCACAACACCTATAACGGCACCTACCGCTAGCACCAAAAAAGCTAGCGCACTTAATGCATAGCCACGGCTCCGTGCAGCAGCAGAGCGCGCATAACTCAATGCGTAATCCACGCGCCCTACCAACCACACTACACCCACTAGTCCTGCCCACAATGGGCTTACGTAATGACTAAACAACCAAAGCGCAGGCAGAAATAAAACTAAGTTTTCCATGGTGTTCATTTGCACGCGAAAGATGCGCTCAAAATTATCGTTACCGGTGGTTGCTGGCGCTTTCACGCCATATTTTGTGCGCGCATAACCCACATAAATAAGGATCGCGAAAAATAGCAGCAGCGAAAACAAGGTGATAATTGCCGGGAGATGCATTGCCATATAAAGACCCTTATTTTGTAAATGAAGTTTATCTGGAAAGTGAAGCTCGTCTGGAACGTAAAATTCGCTGAAAAGTAAAAGCCCTATGATGAGTGGGGACAAGCTCAGACCAAATCAATGGCGTGATGTTTTGAAAGTGATTAATAAGACAAATCAGTGACTTTTGTCAGTGTTACGCAAACCAACTTAACGCTACAGAACTTTACGCGAAAATTGCCGCTTCTTTTTAACGGCCGCGCATCTAATATCCACTCTGCACCGTCTAAAGCTTTGACCTTCATCAGATAGTCAAATCTTCATTCAAGGGAAAACACACATGAAATCTACATTCTTGGTATTCTTTGCTTTATCCATACTCGCACTCCCTGCGTTCTCAGCGGATACCAAACCCTCACCACTCGCTGTGGTGAATAAGCGAATGGAGGCCTACAACAAACACGACCTAACGTCGTTTTTGGAAACCTATGCAGAAAACGTTGAGGTCTATACCTACCCCACCAAATCGCTTGCAAAAGGGAAGGAGCACTTAAAATCTATTTTTGAACCCATGTTTAAAGAGGGTGCTGTGCATGTGACCATTCATACCCAACTTGAAAACGATAGCTATGTTATTAACCATGAGACCTTAGAATACTTGGGCAAAAAAACCAAATACATATCGATCTATAAAGTTGAAAATAATCTGATTACAGAAGTACGTTTTGTTAGAGATTAAACTATTGCCAAGCTAAGGCTGGGGATTTTTAATGACTTTAATTCAGACGATGACTTGCGAGGAGTATATAAATGGATACTTTTGAAAGTAAGGGTTTGGCCACAGCCGCGCTGCTGGTATTTTCGATTGCCGTTATCAGCCAATGGAGTTTCGGGTTTTACGCCGCCGATTATTATGATGACTCTTCACTGCCAAAGAATTTGAGTGGCCACCATAAAGGTTTTACAAAAGTTGATTTTAAGTGTGACAAACGCAGCTAGGAAATTATGCGCAAAAATAATTTGCGCATAACCATTATGCAACTTTCGTAACCGAGCGCTTTACACGTTCGCGCCATAAAATAAATTCTGCCGCTAAAGTATTCACCACAAAACCAATCCACATACCCAGCGCAATTGTAAAATCGTTGGGGATACCATAAAGAATAAAAACGGGAATAAAAAAGATTCGCATGGTGGATACGGATAAACCAATGGCGAACGCACGAATCATCCATGCCCGATGCCGCGCTATATCCCTGCGTAAAATTGCTCGCAACGCCACAATCAAGGTCACTATTTGCGCGATACTAAAAATATACACCGCTAAACTTTTGAATAAGCCACCCACCGGTGGAAACACCATATTCATCGTCATTGCGGTTACCGCAGTAACAAACCCCGACGCAATAAACACACGCCCCGACCAGCGGTGAAACTTGGGCCAATGCGCGCGTATGCTCGGCGTAAATTGCAAAGGCCCCAGCACCAAAAATATCAAGCCCGGCACTATGTGCAATGAAATCATCAATATATGCTTAACATAGTGAACATCACCGGGGTCAGTGGGCATAACACCCGTCGTTAACGCAGCGGTTGTAATCCACATACGATAAATCGCAGAGAGAATGGCAAGGCTGCCAAACAGCCACAACACAGGGGCAAGCCAACCCAGCGTTAATTTCTTTTGCATAATGTTATGTTCCTTCTTTATCAAAATACGGGCAGCCACATTTTTCTAGTTACAGATTGAATAGACGAAAAAAAAGGTGCTTTGGATGCACCTTTTTTTACTTATTTACTGAATGCGTAAAACTATTTTCTCAACCGGCTCTTATGAATGCCGTAGGCAAAATAAATCACTAAGCCAACCGCTAACCACAAGCCAAACCGCAAGTGGGTGTGCCACGGCAAAAAGGCAATTAACGCGGCGCAAGAAATCACACCCAGTACCGGCAAAATAACACCACCGGGCATTTTGAAGGGGCGCTTTAAATTGGGGTGAGTTTTACGCAACACAATTACACCTATACACACTAAAACGAATGCGGCGAGCGTGCCTATATTCACGAGTTCGGCAAGTGCACCCAGCGGAATAAAGCCCGCCATAACCGCCATGATTAACCCGCAGATGACAGTGTTTTTTACGGGGGTTTGCGTTTTCTTGTTAACGCTTGCAAAGAAAGGCGAGACCAAACCATCGCGTGACATAGCCGTAAGAATGCGCGTGAGTGCGTAGTAAAGAACGAGCATTACGGTAGTCAGACCTGCGATCACGCCCGTTGCAACCAATGCGGATGCCCAGCTCACACCTATGCGCTCCAAACCAAAGGCAACCGGCGATGACACATTGAGCTCTTTGTAAGAAACCATACCGGTGAGTACGCCCGACACCACAATATAAATGATGGTACAAAAAATCAGTGAGGCGAGAATGCCGATGGGAACATCGCGCTGGGGTTTGTTGGCTTCTTCTGTAGCGGTAGAAACAGCATCAAACCCAACATAGGCAAAAAACACCACAGAGGCTCCGGCGAGAATACCAATGGGCTTGCCGAGTTCATCGTGTGAAAACCAACCAAAGGGAACGAATGGGCTCCAGTTTTCTGGGTTGATGTGGAATAAGCCCACAGATAAGAAAATGACAATCGCCAAGAGTTTTACAAACACCATAGCCGTATTGAGCCTGGCACTGCCTTTAACACCCGCGATCAACATAAACATCAACAGCAAAATAATGCTAAAGGCAGGTAAATTAACAATGCCACCATCGGGCAAGCCGGTAACGGAATTAACCGCAAACGGCCCTTTGGTGAGGTAATCTGGTAATCCTAAACCAATCGCATGCAAGGCGTTATTGAAATAACCCGCCCAACCATTGGCCACCGCCGCTGTGGCTACGCCGTATTCCAAAATTAAATCCCAACCGATAATCCACGCGATAAATTCACCAAAAGCCGCGTAAGAATAACCGTAAGCACTACCTGCGCCGCCCACACTTGAGGCGAGTTCCGCATAGGCAAGCGCTGCAAAGGCGCAAGCCAAACCGGCAATCACGAATGATAAAACAACCGCAGGGCCAGAAGTCGTGGCGGCAGCAACACCGGTGAGCACGAAAATCCCGGTGCCAATAATTGCACCTATACCCATCAAGGTTAAATCAAATGCACTTAAACAGCGCTTTAAGCCGAGGTTATCTACATCATCAACAACTGCTTTTTTGCGCAGTAATGCATTTAAGAACGAGCCTTGAGCCATTTTATTCTCCGGTTTATTTTTCAATAGGCGATTTAAGTAGGATAAATGATTTCTTATTAAAAAAAGACTTAGCTATCTTTGAACTACATTTGAAATTGCAACACTTATGCCAGTGAATGACATTATGCCGACAATCATGACAGATTATTGCGGCATAAATAAAACACCTCGTGACAAGCCACGAGGAACTTACTCCAGCCAGATTAAACTGGCCATGCGCCCCGTCACCTTATCGCGGCGATAAGAATAAAAATCGTCAGCTTGCGCATAGGTGCAATAATCGCCACCGTAAATTTGCGTAACACCTAGTGCGTTGAGTTCGGCGCGTGCAAGCGCGTAAATATCCGCATAAAAATGCAGCGGGCGCTGGGCGGAAATAAAGGCGTTGGCTATAGCATCAGCATGGGCGGGAGTGAGTGCTGATTCGAAAAAAGCCTCCAACACATCCACCCCCACTTCAAAATGCGGTTGCGAAATAGCGGGGCCTAAATAGGCGAGAATTTTTTTTGGGGAGCCAGAAAACTTTTCTAATGCGCGGGCAGTAATTCCCTTAGCAAGGCTGCGCCAACCGCAGTGAATGGCCGCTACCTGCGTACCCGCTTCATCACATAACAAAATAGGCAAACAATCCGCCGTCATCACCACACAGGCTTGACCCACCTCCTTGCTAAAACTGCCATCGGCCGTGCGCACCAAACCATCGCTTTTGGCATCAACAACTTTTACACCGTGTATTTGTTCAAGCCATTGGGGTGTTTTCGTTAAGGCTAATTGCTCGCACAAGGCAGCACGGTTTTGCGCAACGGAAACAGGGTTATCGCCCACATGCAAACCCAGATTGTTGCTGGTATAAGGCGCAAGACTCACTCCACCTTTACGGGTGGTAATGCACGCCCGCACATTTGCGGGTGCAGGCCAGTGTAGGGGGATGTGATGGGTCTTATCCATGATGATTTAGATTATTCGTCCTTAGCTTCACGCTCATAACCACCTTTAAGCGCAGCCAATAAACCTTTGAAATCTTCTGGGATTGGCGCAGTCCACTCGGTGTATTCGCCCGTGCCGGGATGCTCCAAACCCAACTTGGCCGCATGCAATGCCTGACGCGGAAACGCCTTAAGCGCTTCAATTAAATGGGCATTTGCACCTTTTGGGATTTTAAAGCTCTTGCCGTAGGTCTTATCGCCAACCAAAGCAAAACCAATATGCGCCATATGCACGCGAATTTGGTGAGTACGGCCGGTTTCCAGCTTCACTTTGATATGTGTGTGGTGCGGGAAGCGAGTAGCAACGCGGTAGTGAGTCACAGCGCGCTTGCCGCCTTGGCTCAAAACCGCCATAAGTTTACGGTGAATGGGGTGGCGCCCCATAGGTGCGTTTACAGTGCCACCGCCCGTCATTGCACCCACGGCAACGGCTTCGTATTCACGGCTTACGGTGCGGTCAGCCAGTTGCGCAACCAAATCGGTATGGGCTTCCAGAGTTTTCGCCACAACCATCAAACCGGTGGTTTCTTTATCCAAGCGATGCACAATGCCTGCGCGTGGCAGGTTAATCAGCTCAGGAATATGGTTAAGCAAAGCATTCACCAAAGTCCCTGTATAGTTACCGGCGGCTGGGTGAACTACCAAGCCAGCCTGCTTGTTAATAATGAGCAGATCGTCATCTTCATGGACGATATCCAACTGAATTTCTTCTGGCTGCCAATCGCCTTGTGCTTCTAATTCAGCGTTTAAATCCAGGGTTTCACCGCCAATCACCTTGTCTTTCGGTTTGCCAATCACACCATTGATTTTGAGCTGCCCGTCCTTAATCCAACTTTGTAGGCGCGAACGTGAAAAATCAGGGAACAACTCAGAAGCAGCCTGGTCGAAGCGCAGTCCACTCATGGAGAATGGCACTTGCACGGTAAGTTCAAAAACATCTTTCATTTACGAGTAAAACCTCAGGTTAACAACGAATGCCGCTTTGGTATCGGCAAGCTCTGTGTTTAAATACGCCACTATTTTAAATCTGCCTCATGCAAAATGCGGCGATAAAATCTCTGTCACCCAATAATATTTGAGTTAACTATTTATGCTTAAGCGATTCCTGCCCCTTGCTCTGTTCGGTGCCTTAGCGCTACTAACCGCCTGCTCGTCTAGCGACAAGAAAGAGGAAAAATTTACCAGTGAAGCTGATCTCTACACCGCCGCCGAAGAGCAATTAGAGCGCGAACAATGGGAAACCGCGATTAAAAATCTGCAAAAACTGGAGGAGCACTTCCCCTTTGGTGCCTATGCAGAACAAGGGCAACTAGAGCTCATCTACGCCTATTATGGCTTTCAAAAACCCGATGAAGCTATCGCCACTGCCAACCGTTTTATTCGCCTGCACCCACAACACCGCAATGTAGACTATGCCTATTACATGATGGGCCTGAGCTCATTCACCAAAGATAAAGGCATGTTCGAGCGCGCTATGCCCACCGACATGACCAAGCGCGACCCAGGTGCAGCGCGCGAATCTTTGGCTAACTTTACCCAACTGCTCAACCGCTTCCCCGACAGCGCTTATGCTGCCGATGCGAAAAAGCGTATGTTGTTCCTGCGCAATGCCTTGGCGCGCTACGAAATCCACGTGGCCAACTACTATTTCAAACGTCAGGCCTATGTTGCAGCCGTAAGCCGTGGCCGCTATGTGCTAGAAAATTACCCACAAGCACCAGCCACTCCCGATGCCTTGGCCGTTATGGTACAGGGTTATCACCTGCTCGGCATGCAAGATCGCTCAAAAGAAGTGTTAGACGTGCTGCGCACTAACTACCCCAACTTCCCAGCACTGAACAAAAATGGCGATTTTGACTATGACTACGCCTTCGAGAACCACGAGCGCAACCTCTTGGGAACCCTGACGCTAGGCTTGTTCACCAAACAAGAAACCATCGGTTTTGATACCCGCGAGCTGTACGATGCGGAATATCAGAAGGCACCTAGAGTTAAGAAGTAAAAGCACCCCCTCGGTAACTGCTCCTTCACAAAAGGGAGGATCAAAGCATAACCCCCTCCCGGCCTCCCCCTTCAAAAAGGGGAGGAGCTGAAACTACTCCGATTCAACAATTTACTAACTCCAAAACCCTACTCCTGACGCAAACCTTAAACTTCAGTAAGCAGGGAGTTTACCCCTCCCCTTTTTCAAGGGGGAGGCTGGGAGGGGGTGCCGTTATCAATCACCCATCTTCCACCCAGACGTAATCGGGTATCTACGATCCCGCCCAAAACCGCGCTGGCTAATGCGTATCCCAATTGGTGCTTGGCGGCGCTTGTATTCATTGATATCCACCAAACGCACGGCGCGCTCCACCTGATCGCGCGCAAAACCTTTGGCGATAATCGCCTCCGCACTAAAATCCTGTTCTACGTACAAGGCGAGAATCTGATCGAGAATATCGTAGGGCGGCAAACTGTCTTCGTCTTTTTGATCTGGAGCCAACTCGGCAGATGGTGGGCGGGTAATAACGGTTTCTGGGATAACTTCTTCGCCTAGCGTATTCCGATATTTAGCGAGCGCGAATACGAGCGTTTTAGGTACATCTTTCAGCGCATCAAAACCACCTGCCATATCGCCATAAAGCGTGGAGTAACCCACGGCCATTTCGCTTTTGTTGCCAGTGGTTAACACCAAATAGCCTTTCTTGTTGGAAATGGCCATTAAGAGCACACCGCGACAACGCGCTTGTAAATTCTCTTCTGTGGTATCGCGCTTTAGGCCCACAAACTCGCCCGCAAGCTGCGCCATAAAGGCGTTGTACATGGGTTCAATACTGATGGAACTGTATTTCACGTTCATACGGCGCGCCTGTTCAGCGGCATCGTCTTTACTTAAATCTGAGGTATACAGAAATGGCATCATGACCGCTTCAACGCGATCTGCGCCCAAAGCATCAACCGCCATCGCTAGGGTTAAGGCCGAATCTATTCCGCCCGACAAGCCCAGCACCACACCTTTAAAGCGGTTTTTATTAACGTAATCGCGCATCCCCAACACCAAGGCTTGGTAGACAGCGTCGTGATTACTAGGAATAGTGGTGAGATTTTGCGCGGGTACGCTTACCGCGTGTTGATTAACATCCAGCTTGGCAAGAAACACATCTTCTTGATAAGCCGGTGCGCGGAATTGGGTTTGACCTTGGGCATCCACTACGACTGAACCGCCGTCGAACACCAGCTCATCCTGCCCGCCCACAAGGTTTACATAGACCACCGGCATGGCACCTTCTTGCGCACGCGCGGCAACAATCGCTTCGCGCTCAGCCTGTTTACCTTGGTGGTAAGGCGAGGCATTTAGATTAAGCATAAGCTTCGCACCGGCCGCCTTGGCCTGCGCCATGGGTGCGGCATGCCAAATATCTTCGCAAATGGTGAGCGCGGTGGGCACGCCTTTTAGCTCGAACACACAGGCTTGATCGCCAGCAGCAAAGTAGCGTTTCTCATCGAACACTTGGTAATTTGGCAAACACTGTTTGGCATATTCTGCAATCAACTCGCCCGCTTGAATCACCCCCGCCATATTGAACAACGTGCCGTCGATGCGTTTGGGATAGCCCACAATCACCGCCAAAGGTAACCTAGCGGCCTTAATCTCACCCAGTGCGCGCTCAATCCGTAAATCCAAACTCGGGCGCAGCAACAAATCTTCTGGCGGGTAGCCGGTTAAGGTCAACTCGGGGAAAATAACCACATCAGCAGCCAGCTCAGCGGCGGCGCGAGTGGCAAATTGAATGACTTTTTGGGTATTTCCAGGGATGTCGCCAACATAAGTATTCAATTGCGCCAAGGCGATAGTGAGTGAGGGCATGAGCGGATGATCTCTAAATATGTACGGAGAAATTTAAAAAATAGCGTCACTGTGAAGAAGGATAGTTAAGATGGCCACAAACCAGCGTAAACTAGCGCACCTTGTTAAACGCAGCGCTCAACCAAGGAGAGCGTAAAAAAGAGCGCGCATTGTCAGCTAATCCGCCACTATACGCAAAGGTAAACCAGCGCAAAAGCGTGACTTTTTCAGATTTTAAGTAAACCTAAACTACGCACTAATACCTTACGAAAACGACACATTTACAATAAGCATCGGCCAACATGAAATCATTTACCCCTATTTCTACCCACTACAATCCTTTTGAATTACTGCGAGTCTACACCTCTTATCGCACCCTGCTCAGCTTAGTCCTCTTGATTATGTTTCAAGGGAAACTAACCCCCAATGTACTGGGCACCGATAACCCTGAACTCTTTCTTTACGCTTCAGTGGGCTATACGATTTTCAATATCAGCACCCTGATACTGTTATGGCGAGTGCGCTTTTTACCCTCACAAAAACTGTTATTCAGCCTGTTCATTATTGAAATTGCCGCCGTCGTTCTATTAATGCACAGCAGCGGTGGCGCGGCCAATGCACTCGGTTATTTACTGCTGGTAGCGGCCGCAGCAGGTGGTATGTTATTGCGCGGGCAAATTGCGTTTTTTGTAGCAGCGCTAGCCAGTCTTGCGGTTATTTCTGAAACGGTTTATCGCGCGCTTACCGGTACCCTGCCCAACAATTCCAATGCATTTTTCTCGGCGGGTGTGTTAGGCGCATTGATTTTTATTAGCGCCATTATCTTTCAATACCTCACCAAAAAAATTCTGGTCAGCAACCAAGAGGCACTATCACAAGCCAGCCACGCAGCGCATATTCAAAAACTGGCACAACAAATTGTAGAGCGCATGCGCACCGGTATTATGGTGCTGGATAAAAACAATCAAATCACCATGTTCAATGACGCTGCATCCAAGCTACTAGGGTTAGGCAATAACAATTCACCGCAACTGAGTGGCTCGCCCGAGTTACAAGAAAAAGTTGAACACTGGCAAAAAACCAAAAAAAACCCATCGCCCATTTTGCATGCCGATAGTGACAGCAATGATGAAGTAAAAGTCAATTTTGCCAAGCTCGACCAAGACCAGAATACACACACGCTTATTTTCCTAGAAGATAATCGTGCCATTACCCAACAAGCCCAGCAATTAAAATTGGCATCGCTGGGCCGATTAACCGCCAGTATTGCCCACGAAATTCGCAACCCTTTAGCGGCAATTAGCCACGCGAGTCAATTGTTATCTGAAGACAGCAGCTTGCCGCCTGCCGATAAACGTTTGGTGGAAATTATTGGCTCACACACCCAACGCGTAAATCAAATTATCGAAAACATTTTGCAGCTCTCGCGTCGCCGTATTTCCACACCACAAACCATTCGTTTGGATGAGTGGCTGCCTAAATTTATTAGCGACTATTCCGCAGGCAAAAGCAGTAAAGACAAACCCTTTATTGATTGCATAGCCGCCGACCCTATTCAAGCCAAATTTGACCTTGGCCAGTTACAGCAAGTGCTCACCAACTTATGCGATAACGGTTTGCGCTACAGCCACCCACCGGCACACTGCCCAAATCTGGTACTAGAAGCCGGCACAGATACCAGCACGCAACAGCCCTATATTAAAGTGATTGATTTTGGCGATGGCATTAGCAAAGAAAATCTTGCCCACTTATTTGAGCCGTTTTTCACCACAGAAAATACCGGCTCAGGCTTGGGCTTATATATTTGCAAAGAATTATGCGAAAGCAATCAGGCATTAATTTCTTATGAGCATACCCATGAGGGTTTAAGTTGCTTCCATATTCATTTGGCGCACCCAGACAAAACGCTGTAAGACATTTCATGCACAGATTAAGCGTTATCAGAAAAGATATTTTAACCAGTAAAGAGAACCCATCATGCGACTCACCCGTTCTGGAATTGCTTTACGTTTTCTATTTTCACTATTGCTTGTCTTACTAAGCTACAACCCAAGTGGTTACTCATACTTCCATTGGGTTCATACCAACATACATTCCATCACACCTTACATTGCCATCGCTGGATTGGTACTTATTATCGGCTGGGCGATTTATAGTAAAGCGACCATTAACTCTTTAGGTGTTGCAGGTATCTTGTTAGCAAGCGCATTGTTTGGATGCCTAATTTGGCTATTTATTTATTGGAAAATTCTGGACATTCACAACACCTCTGCCGTCGCTTGGGTCGTAGAAATTTTACTAGCGCTACTGCTAGCAGTAGGTATGTGTTGGTCGCACATCAGTTTGCGTTGGTCAGGGCAAGTTGATGTGGATGAGATTGATGAATAATTAACCCCGTTAAGTCAAAGTCTGATTAAACCTACGGGAAAATATCGCAATGGAAAACCTGATCAACCCGATTACGCTCTACCCAGTCAACCTGATTCATATCATTTACCTTGCTATTGCATTATTTGGGTTGATATTGGTTGACCAGAAATCATATGTCAGCAGTTTACGTATTATTTTACTCCTAGTTGTGTTATCGCTGATATTTAATCTCATTGAAGAAACAGGTTTTTCACCTAACGCCTATCTGATTACACCTATTTTTACACTGGGTTGCGGCCCCGCCTTTTATTGGTTTTGCCGTCAGCTTGTGTATGGCGAAGCGCCGCACCGCAAAACAATATTGATCCATTGGTTGCCCATGCTGCTGGCATTGCCGTTTACTTATTGGCCACAAACTATCATTGGATTAGGCAGCCTGAGCCAAGTTATTTACTTATCGTTTGCGCTACGCTTGATTAAACGCTATCACAGAGTCACGGTACAAGCCTGCTCGAATGCGCAAGATATTTCAATTCATTGGATGACTCAGCTAATCATTTTGTTTCTGATTATGATGGTGCAAGACTTGGTTCGGCTTAACCTTCAGCCATTCGCACCGATTGAAACCTTGCGGCTTTGGTACTTTTTAAATACCGGTATTTACGCAGGTCTTGTGAGTTATCTGGTCATTATGGCCACACGACAACCGCTAGCGTTTACGCAATTTAACCAGTTTGAATTTCTCGCTGAAATCCCACCAACACAAACGACTGTCGATCCAACAGCCAACTCTCTATTTCAAGAAGTTGATGCGATTATTCGTACCGGCGAGCTTTATCAGCAACCCAGATTTAGTCTTCGCGATCTCGCCACAGCAACGGGTATGCAAGAAAAAACCTTATCATGGGCCATTAATCAGGGCGCGCAAAAAAACTTTTCAGAATACATCAACCAACTAAGAGTGGACGCTGCTTGTACACTCTTAACCCAAGGGCAACCCCGCTCTCTACTCGACCTCGCCTATACTGTGGGGTTCAGTTCCAAATCAACCTTCAATGCTGTTTTCAAAAAGCAGACGGGGCTAACCCCCAGCCAATTTGGAAAAAAATCTGAGTCTGAAGCACATAGGTCGAGTGCAGAATCATGATTTGGGACGAAAGCTGCCCATAAAAATTTGAAAATGGTGACTCCCTATATTTATCGGAGTACACCATGAAATCACTTCATCTCACACTGCTAATTTTTTTATACAGCGCAATTGCCAGCCTTGTACCAACCTCTTCTTTCGCCAATTCCCACTCCCTTAAAACGAATGCGCTAAACGCCCAACAAATTAAACATTGGCGCGAAGACATAGATGTTATGCAGCGGGAACTCGAGAAACGCCACATTCACCTATATCACCAAATAAGCGCCGACTTTTTTAGTAAAGAAGTAGCGCGCATTAAACAACAATTACCCTCACACACAGAAACAAGCCTGCGAATTGAGTTAATGCGATTAATTAAACAAGTGGGCGATGGGCACACACAATTTGCGTACTGGGGCGGGGAGCATTATTGCTACCCGTTGGATTTGCGTATGTTTGGTAACGAACTCCGCCTTATTGGCATAACGCAACAACATCAACATTTACTGGGCGCAATACTTGTTGCAATTGAAGATGTGCCCATCGCTCAGTTACTCCCCCTAATCACCCCAATACTCCAAGGCGTTGAGAATGCTCAATCAGAACAACAACGGCTTATTGAAACCATTAGGGTGGCAGAAGTACTGCAGGGATTAAACATCAGCAAAAGCCTAGAGCAAACCAAGTTCACTTTTAAGCTACCCGATGGGAAACTCCAAAACGTCACTTTAAAAAGCCTAAGCTCAGCGCAATTTGCTAAACATAACCTGAGTTCACTCAAACTGGCCCAGCCTGCAAATTTTACAAAACACAAAATATCCAACGAAGATATAGCGTTATTGCTCAGCAATAATGGCCAAACTGTCTACCTTGATTTCCATCATTACCCGAGCTTCTTCGAAATGAACAGTTTTGCCGAGGATCTGACTGCACTATTGCGCGATAAAAAAACCCGCAATGTGATTATTGATTTACGCAATAACGGCGGTGGCGATTTTTTTGTTGGGCTTCATCTCGCGTGGGCACTTATCATGGTTGACAACCTGAATTGGCGCGATGGTATTTACGTGTTAACGGGAAGAAAAACTTTTTCTGCCGCCATGAGTAATGCCGCGCAATATCGTCAACTACTGAATGCGACTTTAGTTGGGGAACCCACTGGCGCAAACCCGGTTGGCTATCAAGATGCAGATACATTTCTATTACCGCACTCTGGCTGGAAAGTTATGCACTCAAAACGACTCTATCGTTTTCAAGATAAACCCAGCGCAGGCGTACAGCCTGATGTGTTAATTCCGCTTGAATGGAACAGCTACAAAGCGGGTGAAGACAATCAACTCAATTGGATTTTAAACACCATTAAACACGTGCAATAGTCTTAACAGTTTTAATAAGCTGTTATTTTTTAACTAGGAATTAGGTAAATGAATAGAATAATATTTGTACTTCTGTTGTCACTCATGGCTGCAAGTAATTGCCATGCGAATGAAAAAGATCACGCATTTCTAACCATTAATAAGCTTTTTACAGCAATGTCAAAATTTGATCACCAAGGAATGAGGGGAACTGTTACTGATTCATTTGTATTGCTGGAACACGGTGAGGTTTGGTCAATTGACGACCTTATTAAAGTGGTTTCACCATCAGAATATGTAAGGACAAATTACTTCAGTATTATCAAGCTGGAAATAAAATATGACATCGCTATTGTTAATTACTGGAACAAAGCAAACTTTAATAACAAACACACCAGTGAAGATGTCATTTGGCTTGAAAGTGCAGTTTTAGAAAAAATTAACGGCCAATGGCTGCTGTCTCAAATGCACTCAACAAGACTTAGTTCTGGCACTTCACCAAAAAACGTTAAGTTTATAAAGCAAAAGGAATAAGTGAAGGCACAGAGGCGATCTTCCATTGTGTCTTCTGCTTTAACGTCCTTAATATGTTTATGGGGCTGTGAATAAGCGCAGCCCTATTTTTTATTATGCAGTTCCCAGGTCTCCAATTTCTTTTTCTCAGACTTCTTCAACAACACATAAGTCGCACCCACCCATCCATGATGCTTTTGCGCAGAGTGGAATGCTAAGACAGGATCAAATTGCGGGAGCCAGTGATTCAAACAACTTTTTAATTGTGCAGGCAAACTGCGGCCTTCGCCTTTGCCGTGGGTGATAAGTGCGCAGCGAATATCGTGTTTCATGCAATCATGAATAAACTGATAGACCGCATTGCGCGCTTGATCAACCGTCATATGGTGCAAATCCAAACGCGCATCAATTTGGTATTTCCCCAAACGCAAATTGCGGTAAACGCCGGTCTGTACCCCATCGCGCTTAAATTCTAAAACAGCGAGCGGGTCAACCGGTTCAATGTATTCGCCAGAGAGAAAGTTTTTGTCTTTTTCTAATTCCGCTGTCGCCGCCAAGCGGCGCTTTTCAGCATTGGTTTTGTCTTGATGTTGCTTGGCAAGATCAACCTTGACCTCGGCTTTAATCGGCTTAACGCCTTTCATTTGCTGGCGGAAAAAATCGTCGTCTGTGGTCATGATGTAAATTAAGCGATAACAGGTTTGGGGCGCGAATTGTGAAGTAATTGCAGAGTATCCACCAGCCATACCCCCTAAAAATAGATGTGATTTAGGTTGCGATTATTTTTTGGGCAGCTTTGACTCCCCAATATTGCGCTTCTTCAAACAAGGAAACCCCCGATAAATCACTATGGGCAACCTGAATGCGCGGATGCAACGTTTGCTGGCGGCTCAAAAGGCTACTGCGGAAGCCCGGGACAGGTATTGCCATAGCATGTGGCCAACGCCAAAGATCAATGGCACTGCACTGCTTTTCCAAGTGCGGATGAGCCTTGCGGAGATCTGCAAAAATCTGAGTAGTCCAGGTTTCATGTGAACTTGCCAATAGCTGCTGCCGGGCTTCGCGAGGAGCTAAGTTGCTAAGTGTGTGGTAATAAGTCAGCACGCGCTGAGGGCGGTGAAACTGTAGTGTTTGATGGGTGGAATCCACATAACCCAACCCCTGACCTTGATAAATCACACTATCCCAAGCGGTAAACTCATGCTCTTCGATATTATTAACCGTGAGGTTAGCCACCAGCCAAGGAGCATAGTCTGGCGGAATAATATGGGGCATAGCTGGCCATACACGCGGCAATACGAAAAGTGGAGCAGCCCAAACCAGTTGTTCGCAAATGATGCGGATAACTTCTTGTGTGGCACTATCGTATACGTCTGCGCTCACGCTATTGAATTGAGCGTCTATACGCACAAGGGTATGACCCGTTTTTAGTTGCGGTTGTAGTATTTTACTTAAACGCTCAACAATCCAGCCATTACCTTGTGGCGAGGTTAGTACACTATTTGATTCGGCATTCGCGGCTTGCCCACGCCGACAACAAAAATAGTGCAGGCCTGCCCATGCAGATACGCGATCCTGACCCGCACCAAAATCATCGCGCAAACTGTAGCTCACATACCAATGCAAAACGTCACTGCGTAAATTCTGCTGCTGCAACCAATCCTTAAACGTGATTTTATCGAGCACGAGAAATGCAGGGTCTGCAGAACCCATTGCAGAGGGAATCGTAAACACATAGCGGCCATCTGCGCCTTTGCGTTCACCCCACTCGTTCATTAAGGCTTCAAATTGCTGAATCTCACGCTTGGCGCTCGCGCCAATCCCAACGCGCGGAATGAGTCCTTCCTGCCAAGCGCCATTGATAAACAAACGTTCATCGGGTGCTTGCACTAAAAGACGTTCATCATAGGTGGGCGCGAGCGCATTAATATCGCCTTGCAGCGCGCCCAAATCAGCCAAGAGCATGCGTACATAGTGGGCATCTGTACCCGGCAGGGGCAAATAGTGCGCACCCCACGGAAACGCGCTAACGGCATTTTGCCCTGAGCGAGTATTACCGCCCGCAACCAACTCTAACTCCAAGAGTTGAAAATCGGTAATGCCATTGCGCTGCAGCCACCAGCCGCAATTGAGACCAGCAATGCCAGCACCGGCAATAAGAATGGGAGTATGAATTTCGCGCGTAGCCACAGGAAACTGACCGTCGCGCAGCTTGTGACCGATGCTGTGATCCGGCCCCAATAACAATCCGCTAGGCAGGCGGGGAGCTTGCTCACTGCAACCCAATAAAAGCGCACCGCTACTGCCGATTAAAAAATCGCGCCGGGTAATGCCTTTTATCACCGCAGCGCCGCTCCCCATTCCTGCTCAAAAACTCGCACCAGCGCTTGGTTATCCAAACGATTGATTTCTTGAATATCGGATTGCATATCCTGCGGAAACACAAACAAGGTTGGCAGGATTGCAGCATTGAGGAAACGTGTAGGCACAGGAATTTGTGTGGGTTGTTGATAGGCTTTTTCACTCAACAACATAAATCCCCACTCGCCAAACGTGGGCACGAGAGCGTGGTATCCCGTTGTGTTAAAGCCCGCTGCACGTGCGGTGTTATTAACCATCCAATAGGATTTTGGGGCATACAAAGGCGATGTAGTTTGCACCACAGCCAAACCTTGCGGGCGGAGATGTCTGCGCAAAATCTGATAGAAAGTAACTGAATATAATTTGCCTAGTGCATAATTAGTAGGGTCTGGGAAATCTACCACTATGGCATCGTAACTTTGCGCTTGCGCTTCCATCCATTTAAGCGCATCAGCATTAACAACGGTGACTTTAGGCGATTGCAAACTCAAATTATTTAGCTTGCTCAATACGCTATCGCTCTTAAACATTTCCGTCATTTGTGGATCAAGATCCACCAAGGTAATGCGCTCAATATGTGAATATTTCAAGAGTTCGCGCACCGCCATACCATCGCCACCACCCAACACCAACACATCGCGCGCATGTGGCAAAGTTGCTAGTGCTGGGTGAACTAAGGATTCGTGATAGCGATATTCATCGCGCGAGGAGAATTGCAAATTGCCATTCAGATATAAGCGAAAATCATCGCGCCAACGGGTTAACACAATACGCTGATAAGGGGTTGATTGGGTGTAAACAATATCATCACCATACATTTTTAATTCAGAAAAACGCATCAGCTTTTCTGCACCGATAAAACCGGCAAGCAATAATAGGAGCGCAAAAAAACCTAGTGCGCGATAGCGGCCGTGATGCACAATGGTTTTTTTGAATAGATGCACCGCCCACAGTGCAACTGCAATATTAAATATACCGAACAACAGTGAAGTACGCACAAAGCCTAGATGCGGCGCCAACAATAGCGGGAAAAGAACAGAGACCAAGAGGGCGCCAAGATAGTCCACACTTAACACCGAAGAAACTAACTCAGACAGTTTTAAATCTTTTTCTAATAAGCGCATCACCAACGGAATTTCTATTCCCACTAAAATTCCAATCAAACTCACTAAAAAATATAAAATAATACGAAAAGGCTCGCCGGCGAAGGCAAAACATAAAAACAAAATAGCGGCAGAAAAACCACCCAGCAAACCCACCATAATTTCGATGATGATAAATCGTTCAGCAATACGAACATGAATATGGCGAGACAGCCATGAACCGACACCCATAGCGAATAAATATGTGCCAATTACGGTAGAAAATTGCGTTATGGAATCGCCTAACAAATAACTGGAAAGCGCACCCGCAACCAATTCATAGATTAAGCCGCAGGATGCAATAACAAAAACCGACACCAATAACGCAAATTGCATGTACTTACCTAACAATAAATGCAGCAAGTCACTGCAAGACAAACACGACGAATTTAACCTGCAATAGAAGCGGCAATAATAATGGCAATACTGATGCACATGGCAGCCACGATTGTCGCCAAGGCTTGATTTTTATCCTCAACAATATTTTTCCACAGCTGGTAAGGCGTGAGCTTATCAATAATGACAAAACACAACCAAAAAATAGCTATACCCATCAATGAGTACATTAACGACGCGCCAAGATAATGCAAATTAATAATATCGTTCATAGTGTTTTCCTAAGGTTCTAAGTGATCTAGATTATTTATGATGAAGGCCATTAGCATGATTAGACCGAATATAATTACTGCTCGTAGCCCGCTGACTTTCATCAGAGCCCGTTAATACGTAACCATAATATTCTGCGTAAGTAAACGCTGAGACAGCCAAGGCGCAAAGGGCAAGATACAAACGAAATAGCGTAATTTTTTTGAAGAAGCTCATAATATTATTCGTCACCCCATGGGTGATCACTCGCATCCCAACGTCGTTTTTCAAAATAGTATTTATTAAATCCCGCTAACACCGGCCCAATAGCCAGAATAATAAAAACTAACCAAAAATTCTTGCCGCTTGGCTCGCCATGCGTCACCGAAACATGGGCGGCAATATGTTGGCGTGTTGTCGGGTTCGCATCAGCATTAACTTCAAGCACATATGTACCTGCTTTAACGTTGGCAAACGAAGCATCATCACTGGTTGAACCTTCAGACCAACTTCCATCACTATCACGCCCTGAATAATAAGCAATCTCACGGGACATTAAACGCGTCTCCCCCGTATCTTGATTAATTAAACTGAACTCCAACCCGACCCAATCGTTATTTAAATTCGTATGAGTATGCACTTGAAATAAACGATGACTCGCCTTCAGCGTAAAGGGTTCACTGACTAATACAGGTGAACCTGTCGCAGTCGTTAATGCCAAATTATCAAATTTAATTGTTTGGAAACTCTTGGGATGGATAAACATATCGACTAATAATACCAACACCATTGCTATCAAAAACGCGACAATGTAGCCAAAGATCGACGGCGATGGCTGGTTAATTCCATTACCTATTTTACGCGGCTCATCCATATTAAATGCCGCAGCAATTTCTGCACTGGAAATGTATGCCCCCTCACTCCAAGTGATGTCTTTAGCGGATTTCTCACTTGATATGATATGCGGCGGGCAAATAAAATCACTGCATCTTGCACTATCGCCACGCTTTACTTGCCAATAGAACTCACCCAGTACCGCAACAACATTTGCTTGATAAGTAGCAAAGTGTTTGTAGTGTTTATTTTTAAAAGAAATATTTCCATTGAAAACGGAAGGTGCATTCGCGGGTCGCATTAAGGACCAGTGCCCCTTCGAACACACCAGCCAACAAATACCTCTAGTGGCACTGTAAAGTAAATATTCATCCCAAATATCGCCACCACCCGTCATGCGTATAAAACCAATCACCTCATAACTGTGGCCATCCACATTACCCGCGCTACCCAAAGTTAAATTAGGGCGTAACTTTGTAATATTTTGACTATAGGCAACTACCAACTTTCCGCTATTGGAAACATTGTTCGCAGAACCACAAGAACTACATGTAACTAAAAGTGAGGCAGGATTTCGCAAGCCAACAGCATTACCACAAGATGCGCAGCGCAAGGCTTCTGCCGCTTGTTGTTTGAGCGGTTTGCCATCGCGCGATTCACATTCAATCTCGTCGAGACTGACCGTTTTACCCGTATAGAGTTTTGGCGAATCATCGCTGTAATCCAAACTGGCAAAACTACCGTCTTCGCCCACAAGATCCACTAAATATGCAGATTCACCCGGTGTAGCGGCAAACGGAATTTCACCTTCGGTAGCAATACATGATGCCCGCTCAATATTGCTCACATTATAGGTTGATCCATCGAGTGTTAATATTTGGCCGAGACCTAGTGAACCAAACTCAGGTAAGCTTTCAGTGCTGGTACTGGGCACGGTGAGATAAAATAACCCCGATCCTTCACCGAGCCAACTGGTGCGATTATTATCTAACTGCAGCAGCCATTCATTCCACACACCTTCATCGAACTGTTGTTGTAAGCGTCCAATGATCGTGAAGTTTGTTTGTTTATATTTGCCGCGCATACCCACAAAAAATGGCGAAAGGTCATCGGCCAGTGCAGCCATTTGCCCCACCGAATCCCAATGCATATCGGTACGCACTAAGGTGCTGCGGCAAAAAGGACAAACCGCTTGAACACTCGCTCGACTATAAATAGGAACTTGCGCACCACAAGAAACACAAGCGGCGTTACGCACAGCTTTTTTTATTTCCATGTTCAACCTTAGGCTGATCTATTGAGTTAGCTAATTTTTATAGTAGGATTTTATTATATTTTCTCAGTTTATAATTTACTCAAAATATCTGCTTTTTTAGCTGAGAATTCAGCCTCACTAATAACACCTTTAGTCATTAACCCATGTAATTTTTCAAGCAATTGCAAAGGATCTTCTACCGGTGTTTGCGCCACCGCTGGCGATACATTAGCCGTATTACTAGAAGCGCCACCTACGGCACTCATCATACTTTGTGCCATGGCCAACCCTGCGCCAAGCCCTGCGCCAACGCCAGCAACGCCACCTTCGTTAGCGGCTGCAATGGGAATACTTTGTGCCACTTGAAATTGCGTTAACTCTTGTAAATTGCCCGCTATATTTATGCCAATGCGCTGATCCAGCACTTTTTGCAGTTCTTCTGGCAGGGACAAATTTTGCAAAATAAATTGTTCAAGCTGTAGGCCCATATTCTGAAAAGCTTGCTGCAATTTTTCTTGCAAGGCTTTTGCAAACTCACCTTGATTCGCGGCCAAATCCAAAAACGCAATACCGCTATTGGCAATGTGATCACTTAAGGTAGCCACGACTAAACTGAGCAATTGACCATCCAACTCATCCACACTAAAACTAGCGCGAGTACCAGACACTTCACGATAAAAAATAACAGGATCTTGAATACGATAGGTATAAGTACCGAATGCCCGCAAACGTACACTGCCAAACTCTGGATCACGCAAAGTGATGGGATTGCTAGTACCCCACTGACGATTAAGCTGCTGCGTAGTATTAAAAAAATAAACATCCGACTTAAAGGGAGAATCAAACAGCTTATCCCAGTTTTGTAAATTGGTGAGTAGCGGTAACGTTTGGGTCGTAAGCGTATAGTTGCCAGAGGTAAACTGATCAGCGATTTGACCTTCATTGACAAAGAGCGCTAACTGGGTATCGCGAACCGTTAAGCGCGCACCATTTTGAATTTCAAAATCCTGCATGGGAAAACGGTAGGCCAATAGCCCTTCCGCTGTATCAGTCCAATGAATAACATCAATAAACTGCTTCTGAATAAAATCGAACAGTCCCATATCAGGCTCCTTTAAAATATATAGACTTATAAAATAGACAGGTTTATAAAAACGATAGACTTATAAAATCGGTAAATTTATTACATTAATTTTTCGGTATTTATTTTAATTCTTGCGCAGGAACTCCGCGCTTACATTCGGTCACATTGATACGCTGAGGCACAAAAAATTCATTGAGCGATGCCAATGCCAAATAAGGATTACTGACACCGCACATAAAAATATCTATAGCGACATAATCAATTTCCGGCCACGTATGAATACTCATATGTGATTCAGCGAGAATAGCCACACCTGTAATACCTGCACCTTCACCAAAACCATGCAACTGAATATTTAATAAGGTCGCGCCGCATGCAGCAACAGCTTGCTGAAACGCCTGCTCTATTGCTGCTATATCTTGATGTCTCGATACACCATCCCGATGGTGGGAAACACCCCAATAATCCACCAACAAATGTATGCCAGGTGCAAATTGTTCCATATCTATCGACTGCTTGATTTAATTTTTTTAATTCTACCTGACACAATCACAATAAAAACGGTAAATATCTGTATTTTCTACCATTCCAAATCTCGGTGATGTTGTTATGCTTATTTCCACTTACCGCCTTGCATCTCACAACCTTGCTTAGATGAGGCAAGCATATCGGCATCGCGCTTGTAGTAATAACTGGTCATAGGTTGGCCAAAGAAGCCTTCGCAAGAAGCTTGTGCTGGCTTTGGGCAGGCCTCTAAATAGGTGATTTTTGCAGGGGGCATGCCCATAGCGGCACTCATACCACCAATACTTGCACATACCTCTTTAAATTGCGCTGCATCTACCCCATTGTTTTGCAAGCAATCTTTTATTTCCATGTGCTTACCCATCATATTCATCTCGCCTTCGAGCAGACAGGCTTTGTCTGCAGCGAATACCGAGTGAGAGAACACAATGCATGTTAATAAGCTTAGCGGTAATAAACGCATAATAATTTCCATAATATGAGTGAATGAATTTGTTGCAACAAGAGCCAGTGTATTACCCGCGATTTTATATGAACCCTATCCTTAATATTGCCTTATATGGCTAACCACATCACATAAAATGTTTAGCTAGTCACAAAATCTCCATAAAAAAAAGCGCCTTGTGAGTCCCCTCATTCGCAAGAAAATCACTGATTTAATAATCGCGATCTTTGGTAAAGACTTCATATTCCAGATGCTTTATTTCGCTTGGGCGCAATTTAATCAGCCAACGAACATGGCCATCCACCACACGATGCTTATGGGATTCTGAGAGAATTTTTGCTGTTAGCGTGTCGGGTACGACCAACTGGATTTCAGCTAGAGCCTCATGCTCAAGATTATTTTTAATTAGCACATCTATTTTGATTTTAGTTGAATCGTCGTCTTTGTTGAATTTCCCCGACACAATGTTAGGGCTCACCACCACATCGGAATTCGCACCTAAATCTATATCAAAAGGCAAGCCCACGGCTTGATCGCGAATGCTAGCCTGCCCAACAAACATCGAATGCCCACTGTGTTCTTGCATGACTGAAAAATTACCGGAAGGTAATGGGATGCCTAAATTCTGTTTAGCGGTATTTAAAAACCGTAATCGGGTAAACGTGGGGAAAATCTCCTCTTCTTCGTCATCCGCATCAAAATGGCGACTATCAACTCTATCCAATAGCTCACCAAGCTCCACCTTGTAATGGTATATGTGCTCGAAGGGTACAGATTTTTGGTCGATCATAAGCACTTGCTTACTTTGTCGTGCAGATAAAGTGGTAGTGCCCGGCAAGGTATAAAGCTTGTAATCACCCAATTCCGTTTGCGATGCGCGAATACCTGTCACCACAATTTCTTCGAGTGATTCACTTTCACCTAGGTAATAGCCATAGCCGCCATAGACCGGAAATTTAATAGCTGGCCAACATGCGCCCGCCTCTCTTTCCTGCATCATTTTGGGCGGCATAGTTTCAAAGGAATCGCGCTCAACTTTGCCAGCAACAACCTGTACTGGCGCATTAGCAAAGGTTGTTGCTCGCGCATTTACCAAGGTCATCCACGCTAACAAATCCATTGTTTTACCATCACGATTAAGCGTGGCGACATAATCGGCAGACCATTGTGCACCTACCGCCAAATAACTGAGCTGCACATTAAAATGCCCTGCCACTGGCGCACGAACTACAACAGACAACGTTGGTTCAGACGATAGCTGCTCAGGAATTTTATGAAATAAAACTTCTTGCGTTTCATTGGTGCAACTAAATTCTTCCAGATGACCATCCACCTCAAGCAATACCTTTTGCTCACTGGTACGAATAACGGCGGAACGCTCAACAGCTACTCCCGTAAATGGATTTCTACTCACCACGGTAACCGTTTGCCCTACAGATTTATTAAAGATTTCATAGGGAGAAATAATGTTGTAATCAAAATTACTTTCCAAAATTTCTGCAGCCAGATTTTGGAGCTTCGCCGTTTTGGGAATAATGGCATCAGCAACACCGCGCAGCACAATGCGAGATTCGCCCGCTGGCAAATCGAGCGTACGCGTTTCATTCACCATCAGTAAGCCACGATCAGCCGCTTCAGGATCACTTAGAAGCACCAGCTCGGGTGAGGAATTGCTATCATCATCGCGATAAATAGTGACATCCACTTTATCGGCAACCGGTGAAATAATATCTGCTGCAAGCGCACAATTACTCGCCCAAAAAAGCAGCAGGCCAAAAATCTTAGTTTTCATTTTCAACCACAAAACTCAACACGGTTTCATCCTTGGCTTTTACTGGCACCAACCATTTAAGTGTATAGGCATCAATGCGCTGACTCTTAATGGATTCTGAAACTATTTTCCGAATAGCAAAGTAACTACTTTGTTCAAGCTCGACAACTGCATCTTCATTGCGCGAATTGTGAATAGCGTATTCCACACTAAAGCGCTTTTTAGTTTTACTCAACGATTCTTCTTTAGTTACCGCTGGCTCTACCGTGATGTCAAAAGCTTCACCCGTGCGCACTGAAAGGTGCGAACCCTGTGGGGTATGCTCTATAGCACTTTCGCCGATAAATTTTGGCTTGCCTTCATGATCCCGCATGTAGACACGCATGATTCCCTCAGGCAACTCTGCGCCCAAACCTGTGCTGGCAGTATTATTGAAATCTACTAACACACTCGCGTGTTCTGCGCGGTCATTAGCACTGAAACTGCTGGATTTGTAGGCATAGATTTTTTTTGCTTTTACCCCAGAAGCCTCCAGAAAACTCACTTGTTTAGTTTGCTTGTCGGCAATAGTAGTGCGCTCTGTTAAAGGGTATAAATAATAATCTGCCAGTGCTGGCTTGCGAATTGAATCACGGCTAACACTCCGGCGCGCTTGAATACGGCGCTTTTCGCGCGCCTCATAATCACCCCAGTTGTTGGTTAAATTAATATCACCCGCGACAAGTTGCGCATTCACATTATGGAAGGTTGTACCTGAATTATTTGTCAGTGTAACCCAGCCCTGTAGATCAAGCTGTTGCGCCTTTTCATCAAAGAGCGCAACGTAATCTGCTTTCCAAGAGAGACCGGTTGTTAGATAACTCAGGGTTGCATTGCGCGCGCCCGCTTTATCGGCAGCCACACTGATTGAAAGCAGTGGAGATGCACGCAGATTATCTGGAATTTTATTGAAAATAACACGCGTGGGAATGGCATCTGCACGCAAGACTTCAATGCGACCATTCACACTGAGCACCACACCTTCATTCACGGAAAGCACTGTGGCCACTTCTGTTGTTTGTTGGCCGTTACCGGGATTTGTACGCACCAGTTGTACTTGCTGACCTACAGACTTTTCCATCAATTTATTGGGGGTAAGTAAATCAAAATCAAAATTTTGCTCAATAATATTCACGCCCAATGCATTTAACGAAACCGTTTCCGGCCGAATACTGGCTGAAATATTTTTAAACTCCAGTGTGGAGCGCCCCTGCGGTAAATTAAGCGTGCGTTTGTCTTCCACCAAGGCAAGATTGTTATTGTAAATGGTCAAATAAAGTTGCTGATTGGTAGCAGGCAGAGTTTGCGCGTGAGAGAGTGATATAAAGGTAAAACCAATAACAGCAGCAAAGCAAGGTAACAACCAAGCTAGCGATGTTTTTGCCCTACAAACCCCAGACGTATTGCTTAGCGTTATCATTATTATCTCCATTAATTTTTTTGCTAGTTATGTAAACTTACTGTTTTCTACGAGGATCGAGCTTGGCAATAGTTTCATCAATACTTTTTGCAGTACACTGCATCAAAATCACCGTCATTTTTCGCGACAGATACACACCAAACTTTTCTTCGTCCATTATTTTTGTTACATCGGGCGCGGGGTCTACTGCAAGTGATTTTAAATACATGTCTGCCTTAGTGCGCTTTTCTACGCAACCACATATGTCATTTTCTGCCAGTTTTTTTATACCTAGAGGTTCATAATCCTTAGCTTCGTTATTATTAAAACCAGACACATAACTGCTACAGGCTTCTCTCATGTAGGTTGTAAGATTTATAGACTGGGTAGTATCTTCAAAGTTGTAATCGCCCGTAGGTGCAGGCTTTTGATCTGGGCTATCTGAAAGTGCCCAGCGGTGATTCAATGGATACCAAACTGCTATGGGTAACCCATTTTGAGTAGCAGGCTCAAATTTACAACGTGACAGAAACGCAACTGCACCTTCATCCAATGCAGGATACCCTGAAGATACCGCGACCTTAACGGTGACCACATTTCCAGATTCGTTAACCCGCAACTGCACACCCACCTTCCCCTCTTCATTATTGCGTTTGGAAATTGCAGGATAAATAGGCTCACCACAAGAATCAGGTTTTAACTTGGGTTTAACAATACTACCTTCCGCTGCTATGACGTTGTCTCCGATTGCCTGCTGTTTGCCACCAGAGGCAACAGCGTAGGATTCCGCACTCAGTGCCATCACGCCCAATAGAAAAAACTGCCATAAGATTCTATAAATTTTATTCATCATCATGTCCTTTAAAAAAATTATTCAACCATAAAAAAAGGCGCAATCATCGCACCTTTTTTATTATCACATTCATTAATTGCACACTTATTTATTCACACGATTCTCAATCAACTGCTCAACCACCGATGGGTCTGCAAGCGTTGAGGTGTCACCTAACGAATCAATTTCATTGGCGGCAATTTTGCGCAGAATGCGGC
>SXGR01570834.1_pt1 | contig 28178 bp, 27 predicted proteins | sample 3174711 | NCBI WGS metagenome assembly SXGR01 (sample SAMN11356860, study PRJNA531348) | freshwater metagenome | isolation source: freshwater sample F1-60 | place: China: Fuxian Lake, Yuxi | collected 2017-12-25
ACCTATTCAAATGATGGCCGAGAGAACTTACTTTCAATACTGGGGCCAGGAGACATGTTTGGTGAGTTATCACTCTTTGATCCAGGGCCAAGGACTGCAACTGCAACTGCAGTAGTTGATTCAAAACTTTTAGCATTAGCTCATGATCAGGTATTGGGTTGGGTAAAAGAGCATCCACAAGTTGCCCTGCACTTACTTCGAAGATTAGCTCAACGTCTTCGTAAAGCAAATGAAGTTTTATCTGATTTAGTCTTCGCTGATGTGCCGGGCCGAGTTGCTAAAGCAATTATTGAGTTAAGTGAAAGATTTGGATCTCAAAAAGATGATGGTCTACATGTTAACCATGATCTAACCCAAGAAGAGCTAGCTCAGTTAGTTGGAGCATCTAGAGAGACAGTTAATAAAGCACTCGCTGATTTTGCTTCCCGTGGTTGGGTAAAACTTGAGCCAAGAGCAGTAATCGTTTTAGATTATGAGAGATTGGTTAAGCGGGGGCGTTAGATATAAATTTTTTTGCTGTTACTAAATAAGTATCTGAAACATTAACTTCACTAAAACCTTGTTCGATTAATATTCTAGAAACTTCATTTGAAGTGGATTTACCGTATCTTTCCAATCCAGCATCAATTGATACCCAATCGATATGCTTTAAAGTCTCTACCCCCCCCAATAAAACCTCGGGCTCATGACCTTCGGCATCCATTTTTAGTAGTACTGGTCGCCGAAGTTCTAGATTATTAAAGAAAGAATCCAAAGTAACTATTTTAGTTTTAATTTTAACTGATTCTCCAAATGGCTTATGTAGAGAAGAGTCAGCAGACTCGATTTTGAGATAAAAATCCTCTTCCCCTAATTTATTTGATAATGCAACTAAATTAATAGAAGCATTAATACCAGCTAAATTATTATCAATACATTGTTTAGCAATTGGGTCTGGATCAAAAGTAAAGATTTCAACTTTTTCTAAATATTTTTTATGGGCATAAAAGGAAAATTCCCCAATATTAGATCCGATATCAATAATTGTTCTTGGTCCAACGCCACACAATAACTCATCAATTTTATAGCGATTCCACATACGTCTACCTGCATGCTCAAAACCCTTAATAAACCTATTAATTCTAATAGTTGATTGGAAAAAAATCAATTGATTATTGTGAGTTACCTGATGGATGAAAAAATTAGAGGACTTTTCTGACAACATTTTTGAGTAAGACTTCAATTTAAATTTACTTAAAAAAATAATATAATTAACATATACGCTACTAGGCATCCATGATGCTGGTTTGTTAATTAAAAAATTTTTAGTGATTTGAATAAGTTTTATTCTCATTCTTAAACTCGAATCTGTACTAGAACCTCAACCTCAACCGGGGCATTAAGTGGCAGCTCTGCCACACCAATTGTAGTTCTAGCATGTTTGCCATTTACTTCACCAAATAATTTAATAAATAATTCACTTGCGCCATTAATAATTGGCGGGATTGCAAAAAAACCAGGAATACCATTAACAAATCCACCAACTCGAATGATTCGCTCAATTTTATCTATATCTGCAACTAACGCAATAGCAGCAAGCGCGTTTAGGGCGCAAACCTGCGCCATCTCTTTAGCTTCTTCCGGAGTTACCTCTTTGCCAACTTTGCCCTCTTTAACTATCTTGCCATCGACTAATGGAAGTTGTCCTGCAACAAAAACTAAATTACCAGTTTTAACTGCTGGTACATACACCGCAACTGGTAGCGCTGCAACTGGAAGAGTTAAACCAAGTGATTCAATTTTTGCTTTTATACTCATTTAATCTCTCGCTTCATATAGGCAACTAATTGTTCCCCACCCCCAGGGGCTGGAATTACTTGCACCAACACCCAACCATCAGAGCCCCAAGTATCTAGGATCTGTTTAGTTGCATGTGTTAGTAGTGGAACAGTCACGTATTCATAGTTCATATTCACTTCTTCCTATATCTGTTTATACAAAATTATTGGGCGAGGGAAGCTTTAACTAGTGCTGAAACTAAACCACCATCTGCTTTACCAGCAATCTTAGGTTGTAATACCTTCATTACCAATCCAATACAGGCAGGACCTGTTACATTTGTTTCAGTGATTGCGTCCTTGATTAACTTCTTAATCTCAGCTTCACTTAATTGCTCTGGTAGATAGAGCGCAATTACCGCTGCCTCTGCTTTTTCTTTATTGGCAAGATCATCTCTTTTTGCTTGGGTGTATGCCTCAACAGCTTCGCGCCGTTTTTTTGCCTCACGAGATAAAACTGTGATTACTTCAGCATCTACTAAAACTTTAGCCGCCTTACCAGCAACCTCTTCATTTGTAATGGCTGCAAGTAACATACGGATAGTTCCGCTTTTAACCTCATCCCGTGCGCGAATCGCATTGGTTAAATCTGCTTGTAGTTTTTCTTTTAGTCCCATAGCGGTATCTTCTCATGCCTATGGCATATAAAGTACGAAGAACTATCCTGCCCCTGCTACTAAAAGGGTCTAGTGATATCAGTATTTTGCACTTTTCTGACCTGCATCTGCACCCGAGTCAAAAACGTAAGATTGCTGATATTAAAAGCTTTATAAAGTTAAAACCAGATTTAGTTATCTCAACTGGTGATTTCCTAGCCCATAAAGATTCAGTTGGGCCAGTAATTAATGCCTTAGATGAATTACTTGATCTGCCCGGTTTTTTTGTATTTGGTTCAAATGATTACTATGGACCAAAGTTTAAAAACCCATTTTCCTACCTAAAAGAAGATCACGGTGAGCGAAAACTTGGTAACAAATTGCCTTGGCAGAGTTTACAAAAAAAATTAATTTACCGAGGTTGGAAAGATCTCAATCATAATAAGGTGAAAATAAAGGTTAATGGAGTCATAGTTGAAGCTCGGGGCACAGATGATGCTCACCTTGAGTTAGATAACTATCCGTTAGTAGCAGGTGGGGTAAATAAAAGTGCTGATATTTCAATTGGCGTAACCCATGCTCCATATGAGCGAGTACTTGCTGCGATGGCTATTGATAAACTAGATTTTATATTTGCAGGACATACTCATGGGGGCCAAGTTAGATTGCCATGGTTAGATGGAAGTAGATCACTTACAACAAATTGTGATTTAGAAAATTGGCGCTCCCGTGGCGTTACAAGAGTTAATAATGAGCCTTGGCTTAATGTTTCAGCAGGTATTGGGATGAGCCCATACGCGCCATTTAGATTTGCATGCCCGCCTGAAGTCTCCCTCATTACCCTAACCGCTTAAGGTAGGATTTATTATGACTCTAATTTCTAATAAATTACATCGGTTTTATTCAGTAATCGCGCTAATACCCGATCAGAATTTAAATTAGCAATTAATATAATGGATATCTCTAAAAACCCATGAAAGGAAATTTGAGTTGAACCAATCCACTATTAATCTAAGAAACGACAAAATTGTCATCATGGGACTTGGGTACGTAGGCCTAACACTTGCTTTATTTATTAATAAATTAGGATTCAAGGTACACGCTATTGAAAAAAATCAAGTAATTAGTAGTCAACTCAAAAGTGGAATAACTGATATTCTTGACGATGGTTTACAAGAAATCTTAACAAAATCATCTCGCGAAAAAATGATTAGTATTAATCAAGATTTTCTAAATATAATAGGTAGAAACATATTTATAATTACAGTTGGTACTCCAATTGGTCCAAATAACTTTTTATATAATCAAATAGAAGAAGTCAAAGGTCTTTTAGCTAAATATATTCAAGATGGAGATTTGGTAATTTTGCGCTCAACGTTAAAAATTGGTACAAGTAAAATCCTATATACAGAATTGCGTAAGCTAACAGGAAAGAATTTTTCTATGGCGACGTGCCCAGAACGTACAATCGAAGGCAATGCTCTACATGAACTGGCAACATTGCCTCAAATAATTTCTGGAATAAATGAAAGTTCATTAGACGCGGCCGATCAATTCTTTAGCGCGTTAGGGATTGAAACAGTTAAGGTAGAGAATACTAGCGCGGCAGAATTTATAAAACTAGCAACAAATACTTACCGGGACTTAAATTTTGCTTTTGGTAATGAACTCGCATTAATAGCTGATGAGTATGGTATTAATGCTTGGAAAGCCATAAAGCAAGCGAACCACAAATATCCTAGAAGCAATATTCAATTCCCTGGACTTACAGGTGGTCCTTGTCTTGAGAAAGATCCACACATACTTGCAATTTCTGCCCATGAAAAAGGTCAAAATGCATCAATTACGTTGGCGGCTCGTAATTTAAACCTAATACTGCCTGAAAAGTCCATCCATAAAGTATTGATGCACCCGAATTTTGAAGATCGGGTTAGAGAAAATTTTTTAATTTTGGGATTAGCTTTTAAAGGAAATCCCCCGACAAAAGATGTAAGAGGTAGTATGGCTTTCACCATCGCAAGAATAATTAAAGAAAAAATTCCAAATGCCAACGTTACCGGCTGGGATCCATTGATTACAGATTGCCATAAAATAGATTTAAACGCAAATTTAGATTCAGCTTTAGCACTTGCGGACGTAATTTTTGTCCAAAATAATAATACAGATCTAGTGAAACTATTTAAAATGAAAGCAAAAAATAATTTAAAAAATGGCACAATAATTTTTGATTTTTGGAACGTGATTAACCATAGTGATTTACCGGAGAAATCTCACTTAATTAGTCTAGGTGGAGGAACTTTGTGAAAAGCAAGGTATTAATAACAGGTTCAGCTGGATTTATTGGATACCATCTAGCCAAAAAACTTTGCAGTTTTAGCAATTTCGAAGTCTTTGGAGTGGACAATTTTTCAAGGCACCAGCCAGATGATTTATATCAAACTTTAATAGACCACCCAAATTTTACGCATTTCAACATTGATTTATCGGTGCCTAATTCTATGAACAAGCTTCCCCAATTTGATATTGTATTTCATTTAGCGGCATTGAACGGAACTGCCAATTTTTATGAGAAGCCGCTGGAAGTTATAAGATCTGGGATAATTCCTACATTAAATTTGTTAGAAGTATTTGGCTCTAAGCCTCCTAAAAAATTAATTTATGCGGGAACTTCAGAGTCTTACGCTGGAGCAGTTGCAGAATTCAACTATAAGGTGCCAACACCTGAACAGGTTCCACTCGTAATACCTGACGTACAAAATCCTCGTTGGTCATATGCTGCGTCTAAATCTCTTAGTGAGGTTGCAATTGCAACTTCTGCAGCAAAGATCGGCTTTGAATACAACATTATAAGATTTCATAACGTCTATGGCCCGAGAATGGGTTTCTCTCACGTAATTCCTGAACTCACAATAAAGGCAAGTAAAGGTGATTATAGAATATTTGGAGCGCATAATTCTCGGTCATTTATTTTTATCGAAGATGCTTTAGACGCAATAGTTTTGTTGCTAAATGATACTAAATTAGTAAACCAAATAGTTAATATTGGTACTGAAGAATTAATAGAAATTAAAGAACTAGCAGGACTTATATACAATATAATAGGGATTAAAGCCTCAATTGAGGAGTTTGCGGCGCCGGAAGGAAGCGTGCTTACAAGGTGTCCTGATACTTCTAAGTTAAAGTCAATTGGGTTCAACAGTAAATTTAAATTGCTGGAAGGCTTGAATAGTACCGTACCATATTATTTGGACTTTAAGTATAATTAATTTGGTTAACTTAGTTTATTTATTATTTTAAAAGCTAGTCTCAACTCTTCGTGTAAAGGCTTAGGATGATTACCAAGATATAAACCATTAGAGTGTATTTCATCAGCCACTGATAAATCACCACAGATCCTTGACTTTAGAAAGTTATTTACTGGTTGTTTCGTAAAGTTACCGGCGATTATCGGTCTTGATTCAATACCAGATTCCAATAACTCCTTAGCAATAGTGGATCTTTTACCATTTAGTGTTCCTTGAAATATCATTGCAAATGCAAACCACGAGCTTTCGCCTTGACCTGACTGTATTCGAATATTTTTGTTTGCACCAAAAGTTTCTATAAAAATTTTTGCATTGTTTCTTCTAATTTTCAACATTTCATCAAGCTTTGCAACTTGAGCCAATCCTATAGCAGCTTCGATTTCTAATGGCCTAAAGTTTAATCCTGGAACAATAAAATGAAAAAGATCGCTGAATGGATCGCCTGTATTGTACTTCGACTTGAAATCTTCACTGGTATCACGAATCCAGCCGTGTGCTCGTAATGCCCTACAAGTGTCTGCAAACTCATCATCATCAGTTGATATCCACCCGCCTTCCATGGTTGATATATGATGCGAATAGAAAGAACTATGACTGCTTGCCAATCCAAACCTGCCGGTGAATTTGCTTAAAAGTTTTGCGCCTAACGATTCACAATTGTCCTCTAAGAAAAATAAATTATTATCATGACAAATTTGACTTAATTTATCAAGATCTGCTGCTTGCCCAAGAATATTCACTCCTAATACTGCAACAGTTTTACTAGTGATAGCGTCTATAATTAAATTTGGGTTTATACCAAAATTTGTTAGATTAACATCTACGTAGACTGGTTTTAGCCCTAAATAATAAAATGGAGTATACGTTGTACTCCATGAGACCGCAGGCACAATAACCTCTGCATCAATAGGCCATTTGCTACCGTAAACAATTTTCAAAGCAGTTAACATGACAAGATTCGCAGACGACCCCGAATTTAACATTATTGTGTGTTTATTACCAAAATAATCACTGATCAATTCTTCAAATTCTTTAACTTTAGAACCCATGGTGAACCTGCCTGAATTAATCACATCTTCCATAGCGGTTTTCTCAGCCACGTCCCAGTTGTCCAATGCTAATGGATAAATAATTTGCATAAACTCTATTCCAAACTTTTAATGTAGCAATAATTAATACTATATAAATTTGACTGAAAATGAAAATTTAATACAGCATTACTTGCAATATTTCTTGAGAAAAACACATCTTTTCCTTTGATTGTTCTGCAGAGAGTGTATCAGTAACATCAACAAATTAGAAATAGGTTGAAAAACTTAGCTATACCGGTATCTCTCTATTTTCACACAAATATACTAGCTTTTAAATTCAACAAAATTATTTAAATCACTATAATAAGCCACGCAGATTGCAGATTCGTTGCAGCTTTAGAATTTGGTAATTTCGTTAGACGCCATCTAACTGGGCCACTTTTTGCTGTCACTAATAATCTTTACTCTCATTTATAAGCCTAACTTGTAAATTTTCTAAAGTTATAAACTTTGAAATTATATTAGGTTTATTGAATTAATTCTGCAATCTGTATAGCATTCAAAGCAGCACCTTTTCTTAAATTATCCCCACAAACAAAAAGATCAAGGGCATTTGGATCATCTAATGATTTTCTAACTCGACCTACCCAGGTTGGATCAGTTCCCACAACATCTGCTGGGGTTGGAAACTTATGATTTTCTGGATCATCTACTAACTCAACCCCAGCTGCATTTTTAAGCACATCTTGGGCAGCCTTTCGTGAGACCTCTTTTTCAAAGATAGCATGGATAGCGAGGGAATGAGTAGTTAACACCGGCACTCTTACACAAGTAGCAGAGACCTTCAGATTTGCAAGTCCTAAAATCTTTCGAGATTCATTACGCACTTTTAATTCCTCAGATGAGTAGCCATCCTCCTTCAATGAGCCTGCCCATGGCACAACATTCAATACAAGAGGTGCTGGAAATGGTCCATTCTCTTTCACAACATTCCTAATGTCCCCTGCAATATCACCAACACCAGTATTTGCTACCTCACTAATTTGCTTTCTTAAAATATCTAAACCACTTTGTCCAGCTCCGGATGCTGCTTGGTAGGAGGCAACTACTAAGTCCTTGAGTCCATAAGCTTTATGAAGTACGCCCATTGCCACAATCATGGAAAGAGTTGTGCAATTTGGATTCGAGATAATTCCCTTAGGTCTATTTTTTATCTGCTCAGGATTTACTTCAGGCACAACTAATGGCACATCTTTATCCATTCGAAACGCGCCAGAGTTATCAATTACAACACAGCCTTTACTTGCTGCAATTGGCGCCCATTGCAATGAAACCTCATCTGGCACATCAAACATTGCAATGTCTACTCCCTCAAATGCTTCAGGGGAGAGTGCGACAACAGTCAGCTTCTCGCCTCTGCAATCAAGTTTCTTCCCAGCGCTCCTTGCCGATGCTATTAATCTAATCTCACCATAAATATCCTTACGTTTAGATAAAATATCAAGCATTACCGTACCAACTGCACCTGTTGCGCCCACTACAGCAAGAGATGGTTTTTTACTCATTGCCCGCTGCCGCCATAAACAACAGCCTCAATTTGATCTGCATCTAAATCAAATGCGGTATGAGCTGCTTTAACGCCTTTTTCTAAATCACTTTGGCGGCAGACAATTGAGATTCGAATCTCTGAAGTTGAGATCATTTCAATATTTACCCCAGCCTGTGATAAACAAACAAAGAAAGTAGCAGTTACACCTGGATGACTTCTCATGCCAGCGCCAATCAAAGATAATTTACCGATCTGATCATCATATTGAAGGGATGCAAAACCAATTTCACCTTGGATACGCTTTAAAACTACCGTTGCATTAGCTCCTTCAGTTTTTGGCAGTGTGAAAGAGATATCAGTTAATCCAGTTGCTGCTGCTGAAACATTTTGCACAATCATGTCGATGTTGATGTCAGCGTCCGCTATTGCTTGAAATATTGCAGCTGCCATACCAGCCCGATCTGGCACACCAACAATGGTCACCTTTGCCTCACTTTTATCATGTGCTATTCCTGCGATTATTGCTGCTTCCATTTCGCCCCCTTCTGGATGGTCCTTAACCAACCAGGTTCCTTCCTTGTTGGAAAAAGATGATCTAACATGAATTGGTAACTTGTAACGGCGTGCATATTCAACACAACGCAGATGTAATACTTTGGCCCCACTTGCAGCTAGCTCAAGCATTTCATCGTATGTAACTGTTGACAGTTTTCTAGCTTCTGGTACAACTCTTGGATCAGCTGAGAAGATACCATCTACATCTGTATAGATCTCACACACATCTGCATCGAGCGCAGCAGCGAGTGCCACAGCAGTTGTGTCAGAGCCACCTCTACCTAAAGTTGTAACATCATTTGTATCTTGTGAGACTCCTTGAAAGCCTGCAACAATTGCAATTGCACCCTCTTCAAGTGCTTCTTGAATTCGCCCAGGTGTCACATCAATTACTCTTGCTTTACCATGTGTTGAGGTTGTAATAATTCCAGCTTGTGAGCCAGTAAAAGATCTTGCTTCATGTCCTAAATTTGAAATAGCCATTGCAAGTAGCGCCATTGAAATTCGCTCACCGGCTGTTAACAACATATCTAGCTCACGACCATTAGGAAGGGGTGATACTTGATTAGCTAACTCAATTAATTCATCCGTTGTATCCCCCATTGCAGAGACCACAACTACAACCTGATGCCCACTCTTTTTGGTCGCAACAATTCGGCTAGCAACCCGCTTAAGCCCCTCAGCATCTGCAACGGAGGAGCCGCCAAACTTTTGAACGATTAAGCCCATGGTTTAAGTGTGAAGCATGGATAAAGAATTTAGGGAATTATCTCAAATAGTAAGACGCTCGAGCATCTCATATTGTGAGATTATTTTGAAGATCTGTACTTTTTTGCTACCTCAGCTAGTTTTTTATGAACCCCCCCATAAACCGATTGGGTGGGTAGATATCGCTTTTCAACCATAGATACAAAGGTGTAGTTGGGATCTACCACATTACCTACTGGAGCTATTCCAATCTGACTGATTAATTGAAGCGCATCTAATACATCCATCTTACTTTCAGCTGCCACCCAATTTACCAAGTCATGTTGGCTAATTCGATAAGCATCCTCTAACGGTCTTGTTGAGCCAGTGCTCATAATAAAATTATCACTTTCAATTCTTGGCCAAACGGTGTAATCACCCTTTATCAGATCAACCACAATAACTGTATTCATTGCAGCCTCAACTGCAGTTCCAATCACCTCACCTTCACCTTGTCGGCAGTGACCATCGCCAATTGATAAAAGTGCGCCATCATGATTGACACCAAAGTAAACAGTGGTGCCGGCGCGTAACTCTGGGGTATCCATATTTCCGCCATGAGCATCTGGGGTAATAGTTACACGAGATTCAAAACCACCTGGTGCAACACCAACTGTGCCATGCATAGGATCTAATGGAAGTAAGACTGAATAATCAGATTTTGTAGAATTATATTTCACTTTGCGATTTTTTTTATCTACTTCATATACCCAAACTCGTTCCTCTAATGGATCATGTAGCATCGCTGTTTGATGGGTAGTAGTCAGTGCGCCAAAATGTGGAAAGGTAGAGGAGACTGCCCAATCTCTAGCCGGTTCTATCTCAATAAAATGTACTGCAACCGTATCGCCAGCTTCAGCGCCTTCGATAAATATTGGACCTGAAACGGGATTTAAATAGGGAAAAAAACAGACTTTGCTTGGCAAAGTCTGTGCACTTGTTACTACTCCACCAAAACAATCTTCGGTATAGAGCTGGATTATGGTGCCTGGTTTAACTCTCAACAACGGCTCGCTTTTGCCAAAAAAGAATGAGAATTGTTCTTTCGTAGGCTTGAGCGAGACGATGTCGTTACTCATATTTTTCTTTTTCTAAGTTTGTGCTACTTGTTTTTATAAACCAGATAACTTTGGTTTGCGACCTGTGGCATATGCAACTGCCAGCAGAACAAAGCCAGTTATCGCCCAGACAACACCTACTTGTTGAGCTACAACATTAGCCTTAATAACTACCCAGGACAACAGCACTACACCTGCCAGTGGAACCAAAAAGTGTCTGAAATTATCCCCACTTTTACCTCTAAATTTAAAATGCACTATTACTGAAAGGTGCAGAACAATAAAGGCGGTAAGGGCACCAAAGTTAACTAATGTCGAGAGTAAGGTTAAACCAAAATCCTCACGCTGTGTTGCAAAAAAAAGGCCAAGTACAATTGAAACAACTGCTACTACATATGTTGCGTTAATTGGTGACTTAGATTTTGCATCAACTTTTGATAAGAATTTAGGTAATTGCTTATCGCGAGACATTGCATAAAGCAAGCGGGAGGTTGCAGCCTGTGCTACTAAAGCATTGGCAAAACCCCAAGCAATTGCTGTAGCAAGTGCGGTTAACTTATTTAAGAAAACACCGCCAGCAACCTCAGCTGCGGCATAAAAAGCAGTTCCCGATGGATCACCTTCAGCAATAATCTTGTCAGGTGATGGCACCAGCATCGCCGCTAGCCAAGTCTGCACAATAAATAATGCACCGGCGAGCAATAATGCTCCTCGCATCGCTTTACCCAATTGATCTGCATGCTCTTTGTTTTCTTCGGCAAGCATTGAGATGCCGTCAAATCCGAGAAATGAAAGCACTGCAACTGAAACCGCCCCTAATACTAGTGAAACGGAAAAAGTATTGGAATTATAAAATGCATCAAAAGAAAATCCATTACCTTTACCTTGTACCACTGCTGCTACTCCAATAGCAATAAATATGGCTAACACAATTAGCTCACCAATTAGGAAGTAGCGATTAACTTTTGCAGTAAGCACAATTCCACGAGCATTAATAATGGTATTTGCAATTACAAAAAATAATACCCAGGCCCATACAGGAATGCTGGCAATAAAAGAGTTCATAGCAATCGCTGCCACGATATATAGAAGAGTTGGTACTAATACATAATCCAACAAAATTACCCAGCCTGCTAGAAATCCTAGAGATGGATTTATTCCTCGACCAGCATAGGTGTAAACCGAACCCGCCATAGGAAATGCTTTTGACATTTGCGCATAACTTGATGCTGTAAGCATCATGCCAACCATTCCGATCGCATATGCGAGGGCGATCATTCCTCCCGAAACATTGAATACGCTTCCGAAGATTCCGAATGGAGCGATCGGCACCATAAATATCAAACCATAGGTCATCAGGTCCCGATAAGTTAAAGCACGATTGAGTTCTTGCTTATATCCAAATTGTTCAACAGACATTTACTTTCCTCCCAGAACTTAAGATTTTTTCGGGACGTTCTCGAAAATTTCTCAAGCACTTAACCTTTAGGGTAGACCCCTAATCCTCAGTCTCCTAGCACCCGGCGGCCTTCAAAAGCTCTGCCTAAGGTAATTTCATCAGCGTATTCAAGGTCTCCGCCCACTGGAAGCCCTGAAGCAAGACGGGAAACCTTGATACCAAGTGGCTTGATTAACCTGGTTAAATAGGAGGCAGTTGCCTCTCCTTCTAGATTCGGATCAGTGGCAATAATGATTTCACTTATTTCTGTGGCAGCAAGTCTGCTCATTAGCTCTTTGATTCGAAGATTCTCTGGCCCTTTGCCATCTATTGGTGAGATAGCGCCTCCTAAAATATGATACTTACCTTTAAATTCTCTAGTTTTTTCAATCGCGATTACATCTTTGCTTTCTTCAACTACACAAATAGATGTGTTATCTCTTCTCGGATCCCGACAAATCTTGCATAGATCTTCCTCTGAAATATTGCCACAGGTAGCGCAGAACTTAACTCGCTCTTTAACAGTTTTGAGTACTTCAGCAAGACGTGTCACATCCACCCGATCTGAGGCAATGATGTGAAAAGCAATTCGCTGCGCGCTCTTAGGGCCAACGCCAGGAAGTCTGCCTAGCTCATCAATTAAATCTTGGATTATTCTTTCATACATATTTATGTCACTAAGGTGATACTTAGTTAGACTCCTTAATAACCTTAGCGCCTAACTTACTTGCTAATAGATCAGCACCTGATAGCATATCTTTATCTGCAGGATCCTCATCAGCTTTTGTCATAGTGGTGGTGGCAACGGATGAATCAACTGTTGCCAGAATCTTTCGCCTCACTCCGGTTACTTCTTCAAAAGCATCAGATAAAATTAGGTCACTTTCTGATCTTACAAACGAATCCTTCGCTCCTGAATTAACAATACCTATTGTTATGTTTTCATCATCTAATGAAAGAATCTGCGCACTAGTTGCTAGTAATGACCAAGTAAGCCGCCTCTTGCCTTTAACAGCATCAATTACTTGTGGCCACATCCTACGAAGGGAGGTGATATCAATACTTCCACTAACTTTGTTTTGAACCGACTTATTTATGCTAGGTTTGTTTTCAACTACTTTTTCAGCCACCTCTTTAACAGATTTAGCTTCTTTGATGGGTGCACTTTGAGGTGCGGTTGATGTAAATGGAGTAATTAAAGATGAGCTCTTCTCAAGCTTTTCAATCCGAGCAGTAATATTTGCATTATCACCAGCTGGCAGCATCATTTGCCCACAAATTAACTCCAAAATCAATCTCGGTGGGGTTGCGCCCCTCATTTGAGTAAGACCTTGTGCAATTAAATCTGCTGATCTAATCAGGCTTGCAATTCCAATTAATTTTGCTTGGGTGCGAATTCGATCTAGTTGATCAGTCGGAAGAGAGATAAGAATTGCTGAATTATTTTCATCAGATGCTCCAACAATTATTAAATCTCTCATTCGCTCAAGTAGGTCAGAGGAAAATCGCTTTGGATCTTGTCCTGATTCAATTACTCGATCGATTGTTGTAAACAAAGAAGCACTGTCTTGAGCAGCTATTGCATCGATTACTTCATCAATTAATGCGGAATTGGTATAACCAAGTAGCGCTACTGCGATTTCATATGTAACACCATCAGTGCCAGCACCTGCTAGTAATTGACCAAGAATAGAAAGGCTATCTCTTACAGAACCACCTGAAGCTCTAACTACTAATGAAATAACGCCTTTAGCCACCTTAATACCTTCACTTACGCAGATTTTTTCTAGGTGAGAAGCAAGAATTGCAGGTGGAACTAATCTAAATGGATAGTGATGAGTCCTTGACCTAATTGTTGAAATTAATTTATCCGGCTCTGTTGTGGCAAATATAAAAAGCACATGCGTGGGTGGTTCTTCAACTACTTTAAGTAACGCATTCGCTGCCCCAGGCCCAAGTTGATGAGCTTCATCAATAATATAGATTTTATATCTAGATGAAACTGGCGCAAAAAAAGCTTTATCCCGCAGGTCCCTTGCATCATCTACTAAGCCATGTGTTGCTGCATCTAACTCAATCACGTCTAAAGATCCTGGTCCGTTTGCAACTAGGTCTTTACAGGATTGACAAATACCACATGGATTTGGTGTTGGTCCTTTTTCGCAATTTAAAGATCTTGCCATAATCCGAGCACTAGAAGTTTTACCGCAGCCTCTTGGTCCACTAAATAAATATGCGTGGTGAATCTTTCCTGATTCAAGTGTATTACTAAGCGGAGTGGTTACATGCTCTTGGCCAATAACATCATCAAAAACAGATGGACGATATCTACGATACAAAGCTAATGACATTTATTGCCTCCAACCTTTTGAACTGTAACTGAATAACATAAGGATCCCCCGTACACCCACTAAAAATTACCTACCCTTGCTGCATTCCTGCCCTGGGGGAGTTCGGAAACAAAGTGCCGCACGGGGGATATAAAGATAAATCTTAGTCAATATCACCGATACTCTTAAGCCTTGAAGTAATACTGGAGGATTCGCATAGCGGCCGAGTGCGCACGCTTGGAAAGCGTGTGTAGGGTGACCTACTGAGGGTTCAAATCCCTCATCCTGACTAAATTTCGGCGCATTGAGTGTTTTTATTTGTCAGTATATATACTCTTCTTTCATCAGCATTAAGTTAGAAATTTAAGGAGCTCCTGTGCGTAAAAAATTAGAGTTAATTCAAGTACTTCATAAATCCTCTGCAAGAAATTATATTGAAAGAATGGTTAATGACAAGATTGAATGCATGGAAATAGCACGTAAATTCGATTTTGATTATTGGGACGGTGATAGAAAATATGGTTTTGGTGGTTATAAATATCAACCGGGGCGATGGAAAAAAATGGCTCAAGATTTAATAAAAATTTATAATTTAAATAATGATTCAAAGATTCTCGATGTGGGGTGTGGTAAATCATTTTTACTTTATGAGATTCAGTTAATTCTTCCAGGTTTACAAATTACTGGAGTAGATAGATCAAAATATGCGTTACAAAACTGTCACCCGGAATTTAAGGGTGACTTAATTCTACATGATGCAAGAACTAAACTACCATTTAATAATTTAGAATTTGATTTAGTCATTACCATTAATACACTACATAATTTTTATCTGCCAGAATTAGTTTATTCCTTGGGTGAATTAGAAAGAGTAGGACGACAAAAATATTTGGTAGTTGAAGCTTACCGAAATCTCACAGAGTTTTTTAATGTTCAGTGCTGGGCGTTGACTGCACCTACTTTAATTACGCCTAAAGAATGGGAGTGGCTGTTTGATTTATCAGGTTATACTGGGGATTATGAATTTATTCATTTTGAATAAATTCATTGGGGATAAAAGATGATTACTCAAGCAGCAATTTTAGCTGCGAGCAAAAAAGACTTAATCATTGATGAAATTGAAATTAATAATCAATTACAAGAAGGCCAAGTTTTAGTTAAAATTGAAAAGTCCGGGATTTGTGGTGCACAAATAAATGAAATTGATGCAGTTAAAGGTGTGGATAAATTCTTGCCTCACCTTCTTGGCCATGAAGGTGTGGGCACTGTGCTTGAGATTGGAAAAGGCGTAAATCATATCAGGGCTGGGGACAGAGTTATTTTGCATTGGAGGCCAGGAAATGGAATTCAAGCTGAACCTTATAGATACTCTTGGAGAAACAAAATTTTAAATTCGGGATGGGTTACAACTTTTAGCCAACACACTGTTGTATCTGAAAATCGCCTTACCCCTATTTCTCAAACTGTGAATTCTTCTCATCTCCCTTTACTCGGTTGTGGACTTACAACCGTATTTGGCAGTTTAGAAAATGAAGTATCTATAAAACTAGGTGATTCGGTGTTAATTTTAGGAGTAGGTGCAGTTGGGTCACTTTCAATTATTGCATCAAAATTAAAAGGTGCAGGCGAAATAATTGCAATTGATAAAAAACAAGATAAGTCTGAACTTGCCAAGTTGTGTGGGGCAGATAGTTTTTATGCGATAAACCGTTCAAATATTGATGAAGTAATTAGAGAAATCACAGGTAGTAACAGATTATTTGATTTAGTGATCGATACTACTGGTGATGCAATCTTAATGAGTAAAATATATGAAATGCTTTCAAACACTGGAACATTACTAATAATCGGTGTTATGCCCCAAAACCAGAAACTAAGTATTAATACCTTAGGTCTAAATATGGGTAAAAAAATTATAGGTACTCAAGGTGGTAAGTCTCTTCCGCAAATAGACATACCTAAATTAGTTAAATCTATAGAAAAAAAAATGATTCCTTTAGAAAATCTATGCTACAAAGAACGGAACCTCTCTGATATAAACTTGTCAATTCAAGAAGTGCGAGATGGAGCACCGTTTAAGCAATATATAAATATGTAGTGAAGTTAAACTAAAATGGGCCGACAATACCAACATCTGGCTGATCTCTATACTTTGATTTGTCGGGGAATTTTTCATTAAATATATTAACTGCTTTTCTTAAGTCAAATTTGAAGCCAAAATGATCTTTTATTTCTCCAAGCATTTTTTCAATCGCCGGATAGTGGTCTATAGCTAGGGCAGCCGAACTAGGTGTTGGTTCCATTGGTAATCCAAACCTCAGAATCGGATTAGATAGTAAGCCAAATAATTCAGAATATATTGTAGACGAAACTTCCCCCGTTAAACCAAATTCAATATGACCGGTATCTAGGAGTACAGCTTTTCTTGTTTTTTGTACACTTTTCAGGACCGTACTTTTATCCCAAGGTTGAATGCTTCTTAAATTGATCACTTCAGCGTTTAAATTAAATTCTAATAAGACCTCTGCTATTTTTATACACTCTAGAACTCCATAGGATAATGAAATCAAGGTTAGATCTTTACCTAATTTCATAATTTTTGCTTCGGCTAAGCCTGGTATATGCTCGTTTATATTTAATTTTTCAATTGTTTGATGGAGCCACCGATGTTCTATAAAAATCACAGGTTTATCACTTGCGATGCTTTGTTTCATTAGATAATAACCATCTAACGGAGTGGCGGGTGCAACTACTTGTAGTCCTGGCACATGAGAAAAAATAGCATGCGGAGACTGAGCATGTGTTGGTCCCTGCCCCCACCCTCTTCCTACGATCATTCTTATAACAAGAGGAACTTTGTAAGCATCACCTGACATATATGAAGTTTTAGCAATTTGATTGATTATCTGCTCTGCTGAAGTAAAAGAAAAGTCAGCTCTTTGGTGCATCATTACCGGACGGAAACCCTGCATGGCTAGTCCAAGTGCCATTCCAGTCACAGCATTTTCAGAGAGAGGAATTTCGAATACACGTTCAGAGCCGTATTTGTGCTGAAGATTTGCTGTCGATCCAAACATTGCTCCAACATCACCTACGCCGAGGCCAAAAAGCATTACTTTTGAATTATTTTTTAAGCTTTCGTCAAATGCTTGATTTAACAAGCTGATGTATGTTTGAGCCACTACTTATTCAATTCAAATTTTGTTAAATAGTTTTCATTCTGCTTTAGCATATCAATAAAGATATTTTCGACAAAATAATTAATTTGATTCACTAACTTCTTGAGAAGAATTTTTGAAATTACTCCTGAGTTAATCATTTTATTCCCTAAAATTTCTAGTGGATCTCTCACAGTATAAGATTTAATTTCCTCAGATTCCCTATAGCTTAAGCTGTCATCCAGATTTGGGCCACAATGTTCATACCTTCTAAAAGTATCTAAATGCACTAAATTCGGTTTATTATTTCGTACGTCAGATATCACAATACCCATTTGGTTATAAATCTCTTCTACGTCATCACCACTCCCACTGTAATAAGTTATACCCATGCCTTCAATTGTCGCTCTAACATTTTTATTATCTGGCCATCTTACAGTCTTATTTGAATAAGTTGAGTATCCATTATCTTCAATTATAATAAGCATTGGTAAGTTTTTTAGTGCTGCCAAATTTAATGACTCATAAAATGCCCCAGTTTCTAAAGCTGCATCGCCAACAAAAGCAACAACAATATTTTTCAAATTTAATTGTTTTTCTGCAAGTGCTAATCCAGTTGCAATAGGTAAGGAACTTCCTACAATTGGCACACTCGCCATAAAGCCAACTGATTTATCAAAGATGTGCATAGATCCGCCCCTTCCTTTGCAGCAACCAAGTGGGGATCCAATTAACTCAGATAACATCACAAAAAGATCGCCACCTTTAGCAATATAGTGCGCATGAGATCTGTGAGTTGATACAACTTTATCGTCTAATTTTAAATTAAGTGATACGCCGACAGCTATTGCCTCTTGTCCGATGGATAGATGAACAGGACAACGAAAGATTTGGCTGGAGTATTTCTCTGAAATCAGAAGCTCAATAGATCTAATTAATTGCAGATTAGTAAACATTTGAATTTTTGGATTGTTTAGATCGAAATTTTCTTCTATTAAATTCCATAATTTATTATTCATACTAGCTTCCTTAATTGATCTGAAACATAATCTATCTGTGGTGCATTTAAATTTTGGTGAATAGGCAAAGATAATATTCTTTCTTTTTGCTTTTGAGCAGTTGGTATGTTCCATTTTTTTTCTGGATATCTAGAGGTATAAGAAGCTTGCTCGGTGATTAATGTTGGGTAATGTATTTTTGTTTCTATACCAACACTTTTTAAAGCCTCTTGGACCTTATCCCTATTATCTATTTCTACCACGTATAAATGATAGGAGTGAAAAACTTCTGACGAAAATATTGGGTTTTGAATTTTGTGCTTAGCTAAATTCTCTTCATATTGATTTGCAAATAACCTTCTACACATTATTGTTGAGTCTAAATCATCAAGTTTTATACTTAGTATCGCGGCTTGAATTGAATCTAGCCTAGAAACAAATCCAAAGTTGTTAGAAATATTTCTGGACACTTGTCCATGATTTTTCATTCTATTTACTTTTTCGATGAGCTCATGATTATTTGTTGCTACCAACCCACCATCACCTGCTGCATTTAAGTTTTTAAGTGGATGGAAGGAAAAACAAGCTACATCTGATAAATTTCCAGGTTGAAACTCTAAAAATTTGGAGCCAAAAGCTTGTGCTGCGTCCTCGATGACAAGCAACCCATGTTTTTTGGCAATTTGATTAATAGTCACCATGTCAGCCATTTTCCCCTCGAGGTGGACTGGCATGATAGCTTTTGTTTGTGGATTAATTAGCTCTTCAATTAAATCTGTATTAATTAAATGATCGTCATCAACATCTACAAATACTGTAGTAGCGCCAACATGTTCGATTGCAGCCACTGAAGCTATATATGAATTGGGTACGGTAATTACTTCGTCGCCACGAGTAATACCAAGAGCTGCTAGCGAAAAAATTAGTGCGTCTGTCCCACTATTAACTGTAGTTGCGTACTTTACTCCCAATCTTTTTGCAATACGTTTTTCTAGACTTTCAATTAATGGATGTTCAAGATACATACCACTCTCTAAAACTTCAGATACCTTGGGCAAGGCACGATCTTTTATTGAAAGCCACTGACTGCCTAGATCAACATACGGAACCTTCATTTGTATGAACCGTAGAAATCTTTTACTGAATTAGTTATTTCCTCTAATTGTGAATTATTTAAATGCTGATCACAGGGGAAGGAAATTATGTTTTGTGCGTGATGGTCTGTAATTGGAAATTTTAATACATTATAACTATTACCAAGTGCTTTTTGTTTATACATTGGGATGGGGTAATGAATTTTTGCTTCAATACCTCTGTTCAGACAAAATTCTAGAAGTTCATCTCTTTTCTCAGCAAAAACAATATAAAGATGATAGACGATTCTCATATCCTCTGTGCGCACGGGTACCTTAATCTGTGGAATTTTGCTTAATTCATTATCGAGTTTCTTTGCATTTGAAATACGTTTTTGTGAGATATCAATTGCTTGCGGGAGTAGCCAGTTAGCCACAACCGCTTGGAAGGTGTCTAATCTGCTGTTATATCCAAGTATCTCAACATGATCCCGACTAATTAACCCATGGTTTCGTAACAGTCTAATTTTTTTATCTAACTCTGGATTATCAGTAACGACCACGCCACCGTCAGACCATACATTCAAATTTTTAAGTGGGTGTAGTGAAAAAGCTGCTGCATCCCCCCAAGTACCAGCTTTTTTACCTTTCCATTCAGCAAGAATTGATTGGCATGCGTCTTCAACAACAACTAAACTGTATTTGTTAGCTAACTCAATCACTTTATCCATTTTTGTCATGTACCCAGTGAAATGCACTGGAACAATTGCCCTAGTTTTTGGTGTAATCGCTTGCTCTATAAGATCAACATTCATACAAAAAGTATTATCGACATCTATAAATATAGGTACTGCACCGATTTCTGCAATTGCTCCTACTGTTGCAACAAAGGTATTTGCAGCAGTAATGACTTCATCGCCAGCTCCAACACCAAGTGCTCGTAGCGCGATTTTTATTGCATCTGTTCCACTATTCACGCCTATTGCATGCCTAGTACCAATCAAGGATGAAAAATTATCCTCAAATTCGTATAATGGTTTACCGAGAGTAAAATCACCAGTTTTTACAAATTTCTTTAATTCTTCCCAGAGTTCAGGGCAATCCTCAAACTGTTGACTTAAATACGAATATCTGACAGCCATGTTTGAATACCCTCACGTAGTCAACGCTAAATGTAGCAGTAAAACCGGTGACTGTATAAAATAAAGGGGTGGCAAATGAAAACAAAATAGGCGCGATCTTTCTAGATGCAGATGGTGTGCTCTGGAAAGATATTGGCCCGGGCGGGATATTTAGTGGTAAAAATCACTCAATACAAAATTTAAGTTTGCTTTCTTCAGCTCGACAAAAAATGTACTTAAAAATTGTTGTTTCTAATCAAACCTTTGCTGCTAAGAAAAAAATGAATTATATAAAATTTAGATTCCTTACTTATACTTTTTTTAAAAGTTTGATTAAACTCGATTTATTAGATGATTTCGTAATCTGCTACCACCACCCTAATGCAAAAAACTTTTTTTTGAAGAAAGAATGTAATTGTAGAAAGCCTTTGCCTGGATTAATTAATTTAATGATAAAAAAACATAATATTTCTCCAGAGAAATCTTTTTTGATTGGGGATAGAATCACCGACATACAAGCTGGTACTTCGGCAGGGATAAAGCATCTTTTCCTAGTAGCTAATCCTAGAATGCTAGAAATAAATGAAAATTCAAGTGTCGCACCCTTACAGAGTACATTTGTTCCACTAAAAGAACTTAAAGAATTTTCTTTGGCTACGGATATGTTAAATGAGAATTGATTCTATTTTAATTCTTGCAGCAGGAAGGGGGACTCGCTTAAAACCATTTACCGATCATTTACCAAAGAGTTTACTTCCATTAGGAAATACAAATATTTTACGAAATCTTATCGAACAATCAGAAAAGTATTTTACTGGGGTTAAAATCTATGTAAACGCGTCATATTTGGCAGAAAAGATTATCGAAGAGATAAATCATTTTCCGATAACTATACGGCCTTACATAATTTGGGAACAATACCCCCTGGGCCCAGCATTTACCGTTACAAATCACTGTAATGAAACCAATGGAAATGTGCTTGTTATTCATGGTGACAATTTTTTTTCCGACTTGTCATTTTCTGAATTTGCAAATTCAATAAATCAAAAGAAACAAGATGTGTCTATTTTACTTTGCCATTTAAGGGAAAAAAATGCCGCGCGCTCACTAGTCATTGAAAATGAGGGTCTAATCAAATCAATTTCGGAGGTATCTGTTTCTGATTCTTCAGAAAATGTTGATCAAAGTGGCAATAACAAATTAGTTTGGAGTAGCTCTGGTGTACTAGTTATTAAAAAAGGATCACTCTTAAATTTTATTCCAGATAAAGGAGCCAGCCTATCGCCTAGTCTTATTAACCACATTGCCAACCATGGAGAGCTTGAGTTGGAGAAATGTGCTGGTACTCGAATTTCGATTGATAATGAAAAAACATATCTAGCGGCTATTGAAATTAGTCAGAGTGGTGAAAATTTATTCAATCGTGCCTTTTGACATTAACAATTTCATTCGTTTAATGTTAAAATATAATTCAGAGTTTAAATCTAAATACTTACCAGAATAAAAAGCTTGCTTAAGATCATTAACTGCTATATCAACTGAATATTTGGGCACAAAACCGGTCTCTAATGCAATTCTTTTTCCAGAAACTCGATATGAACGTTGGTCTAGTGTTGGAATAATTTTTATTTCGCAATCATCGTTAATTTGAGACTGTACTTTTTTTGCAATTCCTAATACAGTTAAATTCTCTCCAGCAATGTTGTATATTTTTCTGTCAATTATTTTAGAATCGATCTCAAGTAATAATTTGTAGGCAGCATTCATGTCTTTTATGTGTAAATTAGGTCGAAATTGATCCCCGCCATCAACATTTATTACAGAATTAGTTAAAGCACTTAAAGTTAAAATATTAACGACTAAATCAAATCTTTGCCGCCGTGAGTAACCACAAATAGTTGATGGTCGAACAATTGTTAGACAAATTTCACTTGAAATATCATTTAGTGCAACATCTTCACATAATACTTTATATTTCGAATAATCAGTCAATGGTTCACAAATTAAATCTTCTGTTACATTTTCTTCTTTTTTAACTCCATAAACAGAAGAAGAAGATGCGTAGATAAGTCTTTTAACAGAACTTTTATTAATTTCGGTTATAAGCATTACAAATGCATCAAAGTTTATGCTCTTAGCAAGATTTGGATTTAGCTCATAACTTGGGTCATTTGAAATACAGGCAAGGTGTATACATGATGTCACCCCATTAAGCGCTTTTTTTACTACTTCCCTATCTCTAATATCTCCTTCTATATATTCAATATGGTCAACAAAATCACCATCTAATTTATCCCACTTACCAGCTGGATACCAGAATGTATCTAAAACTCGAACTTGATAATTTGATTCAGCAAGCACTCTTTGTAATTCAACTCCTACATACCCGCCGCCGCCAATTAATAGTACTTTGTTAGGTTTACTCATAAAACTTTTACTTTGTTTATAATTCTTTCAGCCTCGAATTGCATTTCAGCTGAAGTAATCGCTTTATCATTCCCCATAACCCCAACTAGTAATGAACCAGCAATATTGCCAAAAAAAGTCGCAATTTCAATTGGTACATCTCGCATTCTTAAACTTGATACAGCTGCAAGTAAAGCATCACCAGCGCCAGTTCGGTCAATTATTGTTGGTGCGAATGTTGGTGAGGTGATAATTCCTTTACTTTTACTCCATGAAATAATCCCCGCTGAACCATTAGTAACATATAGCTCCTTACAATTTAATTTGCTTCCCAGATCTGTAACGGTTTTTTCAAGTTTTGAGACTTTGTTTCGCATCTCAACTTGAACTTCAGAACCATTCAAAAAGACTATATCCGCATTCGCGTAGTTAGATATCGGGTTAAACCCTCTATTACCAGCATTTGATTGAGTATTTACTGATACTGGAACACCAAAATCTAAATAATCCTTGGTTATTTCATGATTAAAAAAATTATGACCGTAATCCATAACTACTAACTGATCAAAAATGATTTTTTCTTTGTGAACTAATTCTCTAATTTCTTTTGGCGCAGTAAGGTATTCACTTTCATTTGGTAATTCATAGCTTTCGAAAACCCTTGTGTTTGAAGATCTATCAACATACCTTGTTTTCTTAATGGACATATTAGAACCTAGATTAAAAGTTTTTATTTTATTGCTTAAATTTATTTCGGTATTGATAAAGTCCTGATCTGCTAAAGCCCACTTTGTGATCACGTTTGAATGAATGCCAAGTCCACTAAAATGCCTCGCGACAGCGAGGACTCCACCGAGTTGCTGTTGTTGAGAAATCTTCTCAAACGCTATGAGTGGATCTTTGGTGACTCTTCCTAGTGCTTCACAATAAATGTACTCATCAATTATTGCTTCACCTAGAATTAACACACTTGAATCTGCCAATGTTTTAAGGCACTCAGTAAATTCACTTACCCCAAATTTGTCTATTTGTATTTTCAGCCAACGTATTGTGTCGAACGGAATAAAATCACTTAGATTTCTTTGCCTATCTAAATATCCAATTCGTGCATAAGTTGAATTTACTATGTGCCAGCTAAATAAACTTTTACTACTCCGGGTTCTATTAGCTACATAAACTTTTAAAGGTACTTGATTTCCGATCGTTACAATTAGTATGTTTTTATCTAAACTGTAATTATCAAATATTTCTAGTCCTTTATTGTAATTTACATCTAAACTAGCTTTATTATTCTGCAAGCGAAGCTCAACTTCTTTGAATTCTAAAATAGATTTTGCTGCTTTCCCATAAATGCTGAAAGTTTCAGATGCAGCATCAATAATTTGCAGAGCCTCGAGAGTATCTAATAGTAAATCAGGTGTTTCGTTCTCAACGTAAAGAATCGTTTTATAGAGCTTCATGTTTTCCTAAATATTTAAACCAGGTATCGGTTGCTATTTTGATATCGGCCTTGCTCCATAAGGGTGCATCATTCCATAGATCTATTTGGTCTAAAACATTTTGCACGCCCTCTTCAAATGTTATCTTAGGCTCCCAAGCTAGTAATCTTTTGGCTTTTGTAATATCGGCCTCAGTTCTATCCGGTTCTCCAGGCCTTTTAGGAATGTTATCGACTTCTCCTTTCAGTAACTCAACTAATCGGTTGATTGATTGTGGATTCTGGGTGCCAATATTAATTACTTCACGTGTTACCTTACTTTCTCCCGCAAGAATAAAAGCTCGCACAACATCACTGACGTACGTGAAATCTCTGACTTGAGTCCCATCACCAACTACCGTAAATGGCTTATTAGCAATTTTTTGTGCAAGGAAAACTCCCATAACTGCTCCGTAATTGCCAGTTGTGCGTGATCTTGGGCCGTATACATTAAATAGCCTTAAACTTAAACCTTTCAAGTCATACAAATCAAGCCAATGGAAGAAAACTAGTTCTCCTAAATATTTGCTTAATGCATAGGGGAAAACTGGATGCAAATTGTCGTTTTCATTTGTAGGGAAATTATTTGTCACCCCATAGCAAGTAGAGGAAGCAGTATAAATCAATCTTTTAGCGCCACATTCTCTGGCGGCTTCTAAAACATTCACTGTACCCTGGACATTTGTGGACAAATAATCACTAGGTTTTTCTATAGAGGGCACAATATCGGCAAGGGCTGCAAGATGAAAAACAGTTGAACAACCATCAAAAATATTGCTTGGTATTGGAAAACGAATATCATGATTGAAAACTTTAATTTTATTACTGAACTCGTTAAGATTGGTTAGTGTTCCAGTAGAGAAATTATCAACAACAATCACTTCATAGTTTTTTGCTAATAATTCTTCAACTAAATGGCTGCCTATAAAACCAGCTCCTCCAGTAACTACAACTCTCATTTACTGTTTTCTGTAAATTTCTCAATCAATCGATCTACAATATAGTGAGAAGCTATTAAATGTAGATTCTCGGCAACACCATAATCATTTCTTGCGTCTGGGAAATATATAGCATTAATTTTATTCATTTTGATAACTTTTCCCCCATCAAAACCTAAAAAACAAAAAGTTTCTTTTCCGTAAGCTACTGTAAGCTTTATAGCTCTTAAGATATTTTCTGAATTACCTGATGCCGAAAACGCCACAAACAAAAAATTGCTATTCTTGTATGATGATAGCTGTTGGGATATCACACTTTGAAAATTTAAGTCATTTGCAAACGCTGAACTGAGGGCAATTTGTGAATTTAGGCATACGGATCTAATTGCATGACCGGTTCGTTTTTCCATCTGACCTAAATCAGCAGAAAAATGCTCCGCTGTTGAAGCACTACCGCCATTACCTGCCGTAAAAATTATTGAGTTTTCATCTTTCGATAAATTCCAAATACACTCAATAAGTTTATTAATTGATGTAGTATTTTTTAACTCACCCACAATTTCATTATGAATTGATAAGTACTGAGAAAAACTTAACATCTACCTATTATACTAGGTGATTTATGTTTAGGTGTGATTAATATCTAACCACAGAAGTATTTATCAGTTATATTTCACAGTGAATGACATCAAATGAAGTATGTAAAAACTTGTAGCAATAGATGACTAAGGGAATATATCAAATTTAATGCACTTTGAAATTTTGATATTTTCGATCTACCCTACACCCACTAAAAATTACCTACCCTTGCTGCATTCCTGCCCTGGGGGAGTTCGGAAACAAAGTGCCGCACGGGGGATCTAAAGATAAAGCTTAGTCAATATCACCGATACTCTTAAGCCTTGAAGTAATACTGGAGGATTCGCATAGCGGCCGAGTGCGCACGCTTGGAAAGCGTGTGTAGGGTGACCTACCGAGGGTTCAAATCCCTCATCCTCCGCCAGTTTTTTAAATCTCAACCCCAATATATTTAGTCTCTAAAAACTCTTCAATTCCAGCGAAGCCACCTTCACGTCCAAGCCCGGATTGTTTAAAGCCACCAAATGGCGCAGCAGGATCTGAAATAACTCCTTTATTAATCGCAACCATTCCAGATTCAAGTGCCTCTGCTGTTCGTATCGCCCTCTTTAAATCAGATGAGTAAACGTAGGCAATAAGACCAAACTCTGTGGCATTTGCAAGAGTAATTGCTTCTTCATCAGATGATGTAATAACAATTGGAGCAACTGGGCCAAAGATCTCTTGTTTTATTATTGGATTATCTTTACTAACCGTTAACACTGTTGCTGGATAAAAAGCTCCGGTGCCTGCAGGCATTTTCCCACCAACTTCAACTTGCGCTCCTTGTGAGATTGATTCATAAACCAGGTCAGCAATTTTATTGCGCTCTTTAACTGAAACACTTGCGCCAAGTTGGGCGCCTTTCTCTAAACCCGGAGCTACCTTTAACGCTCCCATAGCTTTAGTTAATTTCTCAGTAAACTCATTAACGATCTCTTTTGCAACGTAGAAACGGTTTGCTGCTGTGCAAGCTGCGCCACCATTTCTCATCTTTGCGAGCATGGCCCCCGCAACCGCATCATCAACATTGGCATCAGCTAAAACTAAAAATGGAGCGTTACCGCCTAACTCCATTGAGCAACGAATCACTTGATCAGCTGCCTCTTTAAGTAAGACTCTGCCCACCTCAGTTGAACCAGTAAATGAAAGATTTACAACTCTTGGATCCTTTAAAATCTTAGCTATTGCAGGTCCTGATGGCACTGGCAGAATTAAATTAACAACTCCGGCGGGCACTCCTGCTCGCTCTAATATCTCAACGAGCGCCATAGCGGTCAGTGGCGTCTCACCAGCTGGTTTTAAAATTACTGTGCAACCAGCAGCGAGCGCTGGCCCAATCTTCCTAGTTGCCATAGCCGCTGGAAAATTCCAAGGCGTAATCAATAATGAAACACCAACCGGTTGCTTTGTTACTAAAATTCTTTTATCACCACTTGGCGCGGTTCTAAATTCACCATTTATTCGAACTGCCTCCTCTGAGAACCAGCGGAAAAATTCTGCGGCGTATAAAATCTCACCTTTAGCATCACTTAATACTTTGCCATTTTCCCTAGAAATGATTTCTGCAAGTCGATCTGCCTCTGCCACCATAATTTCAAATGCTTTGCGCAATATCTCACCGCGCACGCGAGGAGCAGTTTTAGACCAAGTTTTAAAAGCACGGTCTGCTGCATCTACAGCAAGTGCGCAATGCTCATCTGTTGCAACTGAAACATTTGCAATTACTGATTCATCACTTGGATCAGTAACTGGGATGGTAGATGCACCATCAAGCCATTTACCATCAATATAAAGCTGCGTCTTTAACTGCATATAGGTAAGCATACGCTTACTGCGTGTGCTTAAAAAATCTCACATAAAAACAGGCGTATACTTAGGATCTAACTTCGTATAGGAGTGTGTTTAAAAAAGTGCCAAAGTCTTGGAGTGATAACGCACCTACTCCTAAGGTGTTAACTGA
>SXGR01322504.1_pt1 | contig 28171 bp, 34 predicted proteins | sample 3174711 | NCBI WGS metagenome assembly SXGR01 (sample SAMN11356860, study PRJNA531348) | freshwater metagenome | isolation source: freshwater sample F1-60 | place: China: Fuxian Lake, Yuxi | collected 2017-12-25
AGGCAGCGGAGCGAGACGAGGGTCAATTCGAGTACGATTTTTCGTTCGCTTGAGGAGCATAGTGGGGGCTATGTGACGAGAGCGAACGGAAAATCGGGCCGAAGTGGCACCGCCGCAGCCCGTTGATCTTCTGCCGCGCAGACTCCTTGGCAGCTACAATCAAGTCACCGCTGTTCGATTCGACCGCCTTCGTGACCACCCGCTTTAAAACCGCGCGCTGCATCCTTCATCGTGAGGGTCATATCCTCCTCGCCGTGCATTCGAGCTTTTGGCGCAAGACCACGCGCCGTTGGGGGCTACCCGGAGGAGGTGTTGAATGGGGTGAACATCCAGAGAAAGCGGTGCGCCGTGAACTCAAGGAAGAACTCGGTATCGAGGTCGGTGAACTACGTCCTGTAGGACGTTATGACTACAAACGTGCCTCTCACATGGTCTACACCGCTGAAACGGATGTGCGCGAATTCGACTGGGATGATCGGGAGCTGCTGGATTTGCGTTGGTTCACCATCCCCGAAGTGGAACAACTTGCTGCGGATCAGTTGTTGCACGCGGGTTATGAACTCGAAGCGGTGCGTGTCGCGGTTAACGCCTAACAGCAGGCCGTTCTCTCCCTTCTAACGCCCCCTTACAGTGGCCTATGATACTCAAGCTTGAGAGAAGCCTTGAAGAAAGGTTTTCAAACACCCGCTCGAACGGAGATCGACACCATGTACACCCGCCCGACGACGCCTCAGAACATCACCGGCGTGCTGGACGACGGATTCCGTCTCTACATGGGGGGCCTGAAAAAAGTGCTGTTGTTGTCCTTCATCGGCTCCGTGCTGTCCACACTGCCTCAAGCTGCGATCACGATGATGGGCGAAAACCCGCAGATCGAGAACTTCAATGCGACACTGGTGATCATTGGTGCAGTGATCTTTCTGGCGGTGATCATGGCTTCGATGGTGACCTATGCCGGTGTGATGCTCCAAATGGAAGCATTCGCCAACGGACGGGGCCTGCCGCTCGCCGATGCGGTGATGGCAGGCTTGGGCCGCACGTTACCGATGCTTGGCGCAGGCGTGCTTCTCGCCTTGGGTGTGATGGCAGGTCTGATCCTCCTCTTGATTCCCGGCATGATTCTTATGGTGTACTGGGCACTGGCCCTCGTCACCGTCGTGATTGACCGGAAAGGACCGGTTGAGTGTTTGTCGTACAGCTTTTTCCTGATTCGTGGTTCCTGGTGGCGCACCACGGCGATCCTCACGGTTTTGTTTTTGATCACCATGGTGATGTACACCATCCTGATGATCTTCCTCGTCGGTGGCGCCATCGGTGGCGTGTCATCCAGTGGTGAAGCAGAGACCGCCTTCATCGACACCGTGACGCTGGTGGTAGCACCGATCTTCTTCACCGTCCTCACACCTTTTGGTGCCGCCTTTCTCCTTGCCATTCGCCACGACCTGAAAATGCGCAAAGAGGGGAGCGACCTCGCTGCACGAATTGACAGCAGCATAACCGACTGAACCCTGCAATCCGGGCTCAGCGCGAAGCATGACCAGGCCGCATTTGATTGTGTCGGGCGTGGTGGTGGGCCTGCTGTTAATCAGCACCTTCACCCCTTCTCACGCGGAAAAACCCATCGAACCGCTGATGGACCAGTGCCTGTTACGCCTCGCTTGGCAAAGCACTGAGGAGGAGGTTGCGACGATGGCGGATGCGTGCCCGCTCTTGCTCCTCAAACTCCAGGAGCGCGGTTGGGTTGAGACCCTTGAAGGCATTGCCGCAGAAGATCTGACTGCTGCACAGCTGAGCACCTACGTCGGCATGGCAGAGCGTTGGGGCAGTCCGGAAAGGGGGTCCCTTGTTCCACTGGCCCCTGTACTCGCGAATCTTGATCTCTCAACCGCTGACGAACTTTCTTTGCTCGATCAGGTCAAGGCGTGGATCGCGGATCTGTTTCCAGACGGCACCGGGGAATCCCTCGCGGAGTTCTTGCGCCGCATACTTCCTGGACTTGAAATCAGCGAGGCCACCTGGAGCTTGATTGGCGATTTCTTTATCGCTGCAATTATTGGCGGTGCACTCTTGTTCATCGTCCTGGAACTGCAGAGGGCGGGAGTCTTTTCACGCCAACGCGGCACCCCCGTGGTGACAGCCTCACAACCGGCTCATTCATCGGTTGCTCCACGCGCCAATGACTACTCTCCGGCCACGCTATTTGATCAGCTGATCACTCTGCTCGCACAACGTTTCGGAAGGACTGATGCACGCAGCCTTTCCCACCGCGAAACCGGTGAAGCCCTTTCAACCCTGGCAGAGCTGGAGCAACCCACACGAGACGCGCTCCGGGAACTCACCGACACCGCTGAACGGATTCGTTATGGTGCGTGGCAACCCGCGGAGGAAGAAATCAGTAGTGCCATGCCTGCAGGAAAATCTGTACTCGCCTCGATTCAACGGAAACCTGGATCATGAATGACCGATTGATCGCGGCTTTCAGACTGCTCCTTGCGCTCTACCTGGCGTTCACTTTGATGATGCCTCCCTCCGAGGGCGCGAAACTCTCTGTTCCAATAACGGCAGACACTGGCGACGATGGTTATGCGGCGGTGTTCCGTTGGCTCGACACCTCGGGCGTGAAAACCAGGAGTTTCAGACTGCCGTGGACACATCTCGAAAATCAAGATGCCTTAAGTGCGAGCGGCAACATCCTGTTGACCACCGCCCCACATCTGCGCGAGCCCTCACCTGAAGCGATCGACGCGATGCGAGACTGGCTCGACACCGGTAACACGCTGGTGATCGCAGCAACACTCAATGACACACCTGCGTGGTCCATGGTCCGGCCTGGTAACCCCATTCTCACCGTGACCAGCATGACTACCATCACCCTTGAAGCGGTAACCGATGACGAGGGCGAAGCAGTCGTCGAGGACGGCGAGGAATCAGGTGTCTTGATCGACATTGATCCTGTCCACGACCATCCCCTGATGGACGGCGTCTCACGCCTGCAGCACGTCACAGTCGAAGCCACGCAGTTCTGGAAACCCGTGGCCGGTGAGCCCGCTATTCCGTTGATGAAAGCCGCGGTCGACCACGACACCGGCGCACCAGTGATTTGGGAACGTCGTTTCGGCGACGGTTCCGTGATCGTCATAGGCTCGGGAACGCTATTCTCCAATCGCATGCTTGGTATCGCCGACAACGCCAAGCTCATCGAAAACCTGATCGCCTACCGTCTCGGACCAGAAGGTACCTGGCTTTTCGATGACCGTTATCAAGGCCTGATCGAAGACTATGACCCTGACGCTCTCTTCGATGACAGTCGCTTCTGGTATTCCGTGCTGTTCCTGCTCATAGGCTGGTTCATCTACATGTTGGGCGGAACCGATCGCCTGGCGCCGCCTCGAGATCGTCCTGAACCACCGCGTCAGATTGATTTCGTTAGGGCCATCGGCGGACTGATGGCTCGAAAACTCAAACCCGGAGAGGCGGCGGCTCAGTTGCTTGAACAATGGGCGTTGGAACTCGGTCTATCCGGCAGGGACCCGGAACACAACGATCTGTGGGCACGTTTGCAAGCCTCACCCACACTCACGGCTGAACGACTCGAATCGTTACGCAGCGAGTACATTCGAATGAGGAACGGGACAGAAAAGTCTCTCGTCCACTTCTTCAATCTCCTACTTACGGCAAGGAAACCCACTGGATGAGTGATATGCAACAAACCGCCGCCCTGCACGTGGGACAGCACCTGAAATCTTAGCTTGGCCGTGTGCTCTTCGGTCAGGATGACACGCTGCACACGATCGCCATCGCGCTCATCGCCCGCGGCCATGTCCTGCTGGAAGGTCCGCCCGGACTTGGCAAGACGCTGCTCGGACACCACTTCGCTGAACTGTTGGCTGGACGCTTCAAACGGATTCAAGGCACTGCCGACCTCATGCCTGCCGACATTACCGGCGTGCATGTTTGGAACGCTCGCACGTCGACGTTCGAGTTCCAACAAGGACCCCTTTTCGCCGACGTGGTGCTTGTCGACGAAATTAACCGCGCGGGTCCCAAGACCCAATCGGCGTTCCTTGAAGCCATGGAAGAACGCCAGGTGAGTGTGGATCGAGAGAGCTTTCCTTTACCAGACGACTTCATCGTCATCGCTACACAAAACCCGCGGGAATTCGAAGGCACCTACCCCTTGCCGGAATCCCAGCTCGATCGTTTCACCATCAGCGCAAGACTCGACTATCCACCACGAGAGGCGGAGCTTCGTATGCTCACGGCGTATAACCTGCCAGATTCGCAATCACGCCGACAGCCGGTGAATCTTCAGTCCTTGCCGCCTGACCTCCTTGACGCGGCACGCAGTGGGTTGAAAGACATCCTCCTGGCTGACACTCTCATGGCTTACGTGCAGGATCTTGTGACCGCGTCACGCGACAGCCGACAGATTTCACTGGGTCTGTCCACCCGCGGCGCCCTTGCGCTCGCACGATGTGCCTGGGTTGAGGCGGCGCTCCGTGGCGGCGAATACGTGATCCCCGATGACGTGAAGCGCATCGCGCCTTGGGTAATGCGTCATCGCCTCGTGCTGTCTCCGGACGCGCTGCTCGACGGTATCACGGCCAATGGAGAGATCCAGCGCATTCTGTCACTCGTACCCGTACCGCACTGATGAGTCTTCGTCCTGCGGCACACGTGCTGCTCGCATTGATCGTGATCTTTGGAATCACCGGTCTCTGGGCGGGTGATGCCTTGCCACCGATTTGGCGGATTCTTGCGGGGCTTTCGGTGATTGGACTTGCGTACGAATTCTGGCGAACACGCGGTACAACCATTGAACTTGGCCAGACAGACGACGCGTTGTTGCGTCCTTCGTTGCATCCTTCATTGCATCCTTCATTGCATTTGGGACGCGCAGAAACCACGACGTTGACGTTCTACAACACCTCACCGCGCGCTGTGATGATCCAGTATCAGCCTGACTTTGTGGACAGCCTCGCCACAGCTGCCAAGGTCTACATGTTGGAGATCGGCGCTAACGTACATGCGCCGTTAGCGTTTGACGTAACCGCATCTGCCGTGGGTACACACGTTTCCAAGCACGCGCGTATTCGGATCGCCGGACCACTTGGTCTCGCGTGGTGGAATCGACAACTCGACGTTGATCTCACTTTCCAGGTCATCCCCGACACGATCAGGCGACGAGGTCAACGATACGGGACGGTGAAGTCAGAAGGACTGAGCTCCGGCGCTGCGGGCAGTGGACTCGAATTGCATCACTTACGTGAATATCGCCCCGGCGATCCTCGTCAGTCCATCGACTGGAAAGCCAGCGCTCGCACCGGTGAGTGGGTGACACGTGTTCATATCCGCGAACTGCAACTGCGCATCGTGGTGCTGATAGACGCCGGCAGAACCAGTCGTCTTTCGATGGGTGGTCTCGATCAACTCGGACACTACATCAACCTGACCGCGCGGTTGCTCGAATATGCGGCGCTGCAGGATGATCATGTGGGACTGGTGGTTGCGAGTGACAAGTTACTGCACACGGTTTCGCCAGGCAGTGGACTCGGGACGGTGTACCGCATTCGTTCGATCTTGGGCACACTGCACACCTCGGAAGCCCAGACAGATCTCGTGGCCGCAGCCATGGCGGTACGCAAGATGGTCAGTCAACGGAGTCTCGTAATCCTGCTCAGCGATCTCGAACAAGGCACAACCGGTGGCCCCCTCGCCGGCGCGATTCGTACCTTGATTCCAAAACACTTACCCGTTGCGGTAGGCATGGTGGCGCCTGAAGTGCAGCGTATGGCGGAAGAACCCGCACAGACCTGGCTCGATCCATGGCAAGCCGCAGCAGCGCGCAACTGGCGTCAACAACTGGATGGCAGCGTCGAGAGTCTGCGCAAAATGGGGGCCATCGCACTGACCGCTACACCCGACGATCTCGAGGCGCGAGTATTTGAAACCTATCGAACGTTGCGCCTGAGGCGCCGCGCAGGATAACGGCGTACAGATGAGTGACTTTTGCGTGGGCAGATTTCTCGAATCCGGCATCTGGTACACCGACTCCGGACACCGTGGTCCGCTCAAATCGGTCATCCAGATCCACGTTGAAGGTGATGATCTGATTTTTGACTACGAAGATGGATCACGGCACACCGCAGCCGGTGCCAAATCGGGGCTTGGCCACTTCACACTTTCAGGCCAAGGTGTCACGGGACTTTGTTATCTCGCTACCCAAACGTTGACCCTCGAGTACACCGCGAACATCGACGGCCAAGTGGAAACGAACCTTGATGTGTGGACGTTCACTGATTCTCACATCACACGCAGCGGATTGATTCGCCAACCCGAACGACTGATTTGGTTCGAAGCGATGATGACTCGTCAGGTCGCGACGGACTGAGAGCGTTGTACCTTCAAACGACTGAGCTCCGGCAGACCAGCCAGCGTCCACACGAACAAGAGCCCATAGGCAACGCCGACAAAGATCCTCACCGGCAATGGAAAAGCCGGGTTGGGTGAAACATAACCTTCAATCACGCCGGCGCCGACCAGGAAGAGCGCACAAACAAGACCGATACGTGTGGCTTTTCCGGCAGCGATACGAAACGCCTGTCGTCGAGTGAGCGCACCAGGCCTCGCCAAAGACTCACCGAGTGCAAATCCTGCCGCGCCGCACAGGACAATGGCAGACAGTTCCACCACACCATGGGCAACCACAAAACTGAAGAGCCGTCCCGCCAAATCGTACTGTGCGGTGAAGGCGAAGAGGCCGCCTAACATCAATCCGTTCAAAGCAATGATGTAGATCGTTCCGAGACCGAAGAGCACTCCGACGGCGATAGAGGTCAAGGCGACGCTGATGTTGTTCGTGAAAATTCCGGCGGAGAGCGCTGACGAGGGTACTGCATGCAACAGACCATCGGTCCAGAGATCGCCGGCTTGTACACCTTCAATTATCTCAGGAGATGCGAACAGCGCGACGACATCGGGGTTCGTCATGACAAGCGCCCATCCAGCCAAAGTCGAGAGCACAAAGAAAAGACCTACAGATAACAAACGCCACCGCATGTCATGAACGATGGCAGGAACATCAACCCGAAACAGTTTACGAAGGGATTCCCTCAAGTTTCGTGGCGGCTGATAAACAAGCTGATGCACACGGGCGTAGGTGCCTTCAAGCATCTGCACGAGCTGTCCCCCTGAAACGATACGACGGGCAATCGCGATATCTCGTGCCAGCTCCGGATAGAGCCTCAGCGTTTCCCGGACTATGTCCGGGCTCGCAGCCCGGTCGGACTCAAGTTCCTTGAGCCGGGACCCAAGCGCCTGCCACACCGGCATGCGTTGTTCAATCCACCGGTGTGTTTGCGACGATTGTTGCTCATTCATGGCGATACCGGCGTTGTGTGACTATCGATCACTTGAGTAAGAGATTCAACCGAGCAAAGAGAACTTCATCACTTTTGACCCCTTCAACCGTAACACCATGTTGGGTGAGAAGTTTCGACGCCAGTGTTCGGCGTGACTCAGATTCGAGTTCATCCCAACGATCCACGAGCTCTCTGACAAGTTCATTCTGCTGCAGGCCCAGGCGACCTACCGACGCTTCAGTGAGACCTTGCACAGGATCTTTCTCGGGACGGTCATAAACGAGGACCGTTCCTGCGGCGAGATCACCAATGCGCACGGACTGCGCCGTAAACATGGTGACCAAAAGACCCAGGGCATAAAACACCGGCAAGCTGTCGATAATGCGAATCAGATTTCGGATCACCAAGGCGCCAATGCCTGGCGTGTGTCCTTCTACCGTAACGATCTGCACACCGGCCATCCGTTTCCCTGGCGTGCTGCCCGACATCACCACTTCGAGGATGGGGTGATAGAGAAGATAAATCGCAGTGGCCGGCAGCATCACTGTGAGAACGATACTGGAGCCGCCACAGCCACCCAAACCACCCGCGATCACATCACCGCCATAGATCAAAACACCCACGAGAATCCACGCCAATGCCAACAACAACCGGATGTGCCAGTCGATGACAAAGGCATAACTCCGCGCACCTGGTCCGGCAATCCGAAGATGGACGTCAACACCAGTAACGGAGGCGATTTGAATGGAATCGGACATAGCCTGCTTGGCTCTTTACTTCTACTTCTTCGCGAACATCTGATTGAACTCTTCCGTGCTGTTCGTCTTTGGATAAGACGCTTCCGGCACCGGCACACCCAGAAATTTGCAGAGGGGCTCCCAACCATCCCCCGGTCGATACACCAGAAGTTTCTCTTGAGGCACAGATTCAATGACGTTGCGATTGTGGTGTTCATACACCTCAATCACGTGTTTCTTGTCCGCCATACGGCGTTGGAATTTTCCATCCCAGATCAGTTCAAACACCATCTTATTTTGCGCGCTCTCTGCCATCGGTGTGCCAATGGACATGCTGGAGAACTTCCAGATGGTGTTCATGATGCTCTCATACCAACTGTCTGAATCCCGGAACGACAGGATCACCTTGGCCTTGGGGAATGCCTGCAACTGCTCCTTCCAGAAGTTACAGGACGGCCAATCGACTGACGCACGATATCCAGTAAAGAGCTTCTCCCAGTCGATGGCGTCACCACGATGGGCCGCGCGCCACTGCTCGGGATGATCGGGCAGTCCGAAAATCTCCATCATGTGATAACACTTATTGAAGCCGAGTTGTTCAAGCGCCTGCTTGAGGGACAAGGTGCCGGTCCGGCCAAAGCCGGCGCCAATGACATCCAGAGACATGGATCTTCCCGATGCAATTTCAATAGCCCTATCCTCGCCGGATCGGGGACCGATTGCACCTTCAAGCGTCCCTCTCCCATTCGCTGCTTTCGCCCCGTAGCGAAACCGGGTAGCTTTCCGAGCGGGGAGAACAACATGACGACTGCGGTACACCCGCTCGACCTTGCCATCATCGTGGCCTATCTCGGTGTGATCACCTGGGTAGGTCTCAAGGTGTCCAAAGGCGTTAAGAACGAACACGACTTCTTTCTCGCGGGCCGCACGCTGGCCTGGTACGTCATTGGCCTTTCCATCATAGGCACCAACGTTTCCGCCGAGGGCTACGTCGGCGCATCCGGCGGCGCATTCAAGGTCGGTATCGCGCAGGCCAGCTTCGAATGGATCGGCGCCATCCCCGCAATGATCCTCGCCTCACTCATCTTCATCCCCGTGTACTGGCGGTCAGGCGTCTATTCCATTCCTGAATACGTGGGGCGGCGTTACAACGAGAGTGTGCGCGTGCTGCTCGCCGTCATCACCTCGGTGTTTTCAATCTTCGCCATCGCTGTTGGACTTTGGGCCATGGCACTGACCCTCGAGACCTATCTAGATTGGCCCATTTGGGTGGGCATTCTTGTTACAGGAACGGTGGTAGGTATCTATAGCGTGGCGGGCGGACTGCGTGCCGTCGCCTACACGGACATGCTGCAAGTGATCGTGATGTTCTGCGGTAGCCTGGTGATCGTTGCCCTGGGTATCGCACAAACGGATGGATTCACGGGTTTCGCGGCAAAACTCACAGAAAACAATCCCGATCACTTGCATGCCTTCTTGCCCGCGGATCACGAGGACTTTCCCTGGCCTGGCGTATTAATGGGACTCGCCATCGTTCTCTCACCGGCGTATTGGTGCGGTAGTCAAACCATCCTGCAACGTACGCTTGGTGCAAGAACACAATGGGACGCGAGTGCAGCCATGATGGCAGCCGCATTCGGTAAAACACTGGTTCCACTACTGATTGTGTTTCCCGGTTTGTTGGCGTTGGTCATGCAAGCGGATATCGCCTACCCCGACATGGCGCTGCCGTGGGTCATCAAGAACGTCTTGCCACCAGGGCTTTCAGGATTGATGTTCGTCGCCCTGATCGCTGCGCTTCAATCCACCGTGGATTCCGCGCTCAACTCCACCTCCCTCATGATCACCCGTGACATTCGTGGTGTGCTCATGAAAAACGCGGATCGATCGAAGGATCTGGTTGTGGGTCGCATGCTCACCGGGGTGATCCTCGCGGTCGCGATGTTGTTTGCACCCTCCATCGGTGAATTTGGCGGCATGTACGTTTTCGTGCAGACGCTCCTGTCTTTGTTCCAGGGGCCGACACTCGCCTTGTTAGTACTCGGCGCCTTTACCCGTCATGTCACGCCCGTAGCTGGATTGGTGACCTTGGTGACAGGGGTTGCCCTGTCGGCCTTCTTAACCCTCTTCGATCTCAACATGCTCTACGTGGCGTTTATCACGTTCGTGTATTCATTGGTGTGTTTGTTCATCGTGAGCTTCTTTACGCCGAAGCTCCCCGCAGAAGTCCTCGATCGATTGGTGTGGCGACATGAATCCCGCTGATTTTCCTGTTGAATGGGCCAATTGGGCGGCCATCGTCCTGTTCGTAGTTATCGGCTTTGCGGTGTTTCTGGTGCCGAAGTCGATGTTCATGCATGACGCACCAGATCAAAAACGTTGGCGCGATGTGCGTCTCTGGGCCATACCACTCGTCCTGGTACAGCTCGGGCTCTATCTCCTCTTTACTTGAGAAGTCCAAGCGAACGGCGTGAGGCTTCGACGGCTTTCGTCCCTTTCACGTGGACGAACCTTACGTGTTGCCACTGCGGATCGACCTTCGCGTCCTCCACCTGACGTTGGCGCTTCTCAAAGTTGTTCCAGATCCACCAGATGAGTGATTCTTCACCCCGCCACACGGATAGAGTCTTCCAAAACGATTCCGTGTTCGTCGTCGCCCACAGTTGCTCTTGTGATCGCCAACGTTTCCAGGAACGCCGAATCACACGAAGAATCAGCCGCCAACGTGGCAGGTCGAGAAAGATGATGGAATCGAGGCGTGGCCAAAATGCGGCTTGGGCGTAACGGGTATAGGAACCTACGGTGATCCACGATTCACCCGCCGTGGCTGCCTTGAGCCGCTTGATCAGTTCATCGGGATCGGTCTTGTCGAGCCCGACCCAACCTGGCAACCAATTGATGCCATCGAGTTCGACACAGGGACTGCCCATCCGCGCAGCAAGCTCTTCACCGAGTGGCTTTAACCAGAGCAGCTGCTGCCATAAATCAGGATGCGTTGACCGAGGTCTTGAAGGCGTATCTCTTGGGCGGGCATGTTGTGTCGCGCCAATCAGGGCCGAGCATTGTGCGCTCGCCAATCGTGGTCAATCCAGCCAAAAGCGCATCGGCTCCACACACAGACCCATCCCGCCGCCAGCGAGCAAGACGTCCAAACCAATCAATGCCGTCGTGCCGGAATAGAAATGATCGATACGAGCAACATGGATGAGGTTGGCTGATCGACTATGGCCGGCGATAAGAATCGATGATGCCCGTTCGGTGGCGCGCAGGGACGCCGCACCAAAGTCGGATCGAACCCGAATCACGCCCGACGTTGCCGATGGGCTGAAAACAAAACTGCGCACGGAACCGGTATCGATCATGGCGCGGTGCACCTTGCCATCGATCAGCACGATCGCCACAGGTGCACCTTTGTCGAGGGAAAGCGGTGTGGTCTGGTTCAGCGGACACTGACCACGCAAAAATCGAGCAGATTCGTCATCCGAACTGAGATTGAACCCTCCAAGCGCATGAAGGACATCCAGACCGAGAACACCTTCCCGCTCAAAGCCAGATCCGGAAATCGCCGCCACCCACGCACCGAGACGTGTATCCCCAAACAACAAGGGTGCTGCTCGAACCAACGTGAGTGGAACTATACGGCCGAGATTCGACACACGCGTTTGGGCAAGCTCTGCCTCAGCAAGATCGCGTAGCGTCGATGGCAGGATGGTGGCCACGCTGCCGGTATCGAGCACCATAGGTGCCGCTCGACCGTCCGTCGTGTCGAGATTCACGACAGCGTGGCCACTCCCCCCCCTGAGAAACTTCATGGGAACCGACGAATCGCCGGTTACCGTAGCGGATTGGTCGTAGTGGCGCGCCAGTTGCCGCGCCAATTTGCAGTTGTTCGCACCGCCTTCACAAGCCGGTGCACGTGAGGTGGGGTTGCCTTGATTGAGGTGGCGAAGCTGCAAGCAACCCCGCACCAGGGTGGGATCGATCTTGCCACCACCCGCTTCCAACGCGGCCGGGTATTCGGCGAGCGCCTGCTGCAGTCGACCCTCGCGGACGAGTTCATCGAGATGCGTCGACGCCCGCATGAAGGCGCCGAAGTACACCACCGCCAAAACCGTGAGCAGCTGAATCCAGATCGCTTGCCTTTGCGACAACCACAACATCCGTCAAGGACTTCCGTCGCGAAAGAATCCTTTGTACCGATCCCGTCACAAATCAGGGGTAAGGGACGGTGTGCCGATGTGGTCGGATTGTAATTTTGTCGGCGAACCGACCGACAGACGACTTCAGCAGCGAACGGTAAATCGAAGGTTCGGACTGGCCACGGTGAGTCCTAGAGAACCCAGTACCCAACGCAGAAGGGTCTTTGCGAGTCCAATCGGTGAACGGCGTGACCAATCGATGAAACTCTGTACTCGCACCCGCTCTACCTGGCCGACCTGATCAAGATGTTGGCGCAGAGTCGCGGCATCGAAACTCTGTTGGTGTCCCCAACGGTGGAACTGCTCGGTGCAGTGCGGGCACACAACCAGGTTGTCTTCGAGTCGTTCGTCGTTCGGTACCGTTCCGATGAACAATCCTCCCGGCGCGAGCACCCTGCGCACCTCCGCCAATGAGCTTGCGAAGGCTTCAGGCGGTATGTGTTCGAGAACTTCAGAAGCAACAAGGCAGTGCACGGACTCATCGGCAAACGGTAGGCCGTCGAGGTAGGCGGCATGCGCCTGGTGACCGCGGGTTTGCATCATCCGAACAGTCGCTGCATCCGGATCAATGGAGACCACATTAAGACCCGCTGTGCGGCATCGATCTTCGAGATTACCGTTACCCGGGCCAACATTGACGACCAGCGCACCGCCAATGCGCTCGCAATGTGAGCGGGTTTCCCTGAACAGCGCATCGAGGCGCGGCTTGTTGCGATCAAACACGCCGGAATCGTACGTTTGGAAGTGACGCCAAATCGCCGTTTGATCACGACTGTCCATCTTGCTTGTCGAAACGCCACATTCTGTCGTCACGTTCGTGGGCGTGTTTTCACTCATTTTCGGGAATGATCCTTTACTTGCCTTTTTGACTTCACGGACGAATCACGCCAGCACCATTCAAGGGCAGGCTGACAAACCTGTGCACGCGAACAGGGCAGCGAAGGTGCAAATTTCTGCTACACCTGAAGTGAACCGGTGAAAACGCGCGGTGTACCTCACTTGGCACGGATTCTGCAATTCCCCCTCGCGAGAACGCGGAGCCAACCGGCCTGCGAAAGTAATAGACAAAATCGTTCTTGAACATCCAAGGGGATAACTGATGAGAACTTTGAACACGATAGCAGCCGGCGTGCTGGTGGCTGGAGCCTTGGCTTCGACGACTGCGAGCGCCGACACGCTGGTCGCCAATGCCGGTGTGGCCAACAACTACATCTGGAGAGGTCTGACACAAACTGAAAACGAAGCTGCGGTATCGGGAGGTCTCGACTATACGCACGACAGCGGCTTCTACGCCGGCACCTGGATTTCCAACGTGAACTTCGGACCGAGTGATGGCTTCTCGTACGAGAACGACATCTACTTCGGTTTCAGCAAGGCTGCTGGTGACGTGACGTTCAACATTGGCTACATGTACTACAACTACGACGCCGCAGTCGAAACCGACTTTGGCGAAGTTTACGGCTCAATCGCGTTTAAAGGGTTCACTCTTAAGGCGGCATCTCTGGTTCATACCGAAGCGGACGAACCAGTTGGCGCAGACTTCGGTTTTGCCGAACAGCTGTACATCAACGCCGATTACGTCTTCAAAGCACCTAAGGACATCGATATTGGTGTGCATGTGGGTTGGCACGACGGCGAGTTCATGGAGTGGTTCAACTTAGCTGACAAGGACTACATGGACTACTCCGTCTGGATTGCGAAGTCAGGTTTCAAGCTCATGATCAGTGACACCAATGTCAAAGGTGATGCTGCAGGGGCCAAGTTCGACAATGCCAAGCCAAAGTTTGTTATCAGCTACACGATTCCGATCGAGATGTTCTGATCGGGACCACACCGAATCCTGGAGGGACGCCCCACTCTGGACAAAGGGGGCATCCTCCAGCAACCACGCGCTGAACTCGTTTGCTCGCTTTATCCCACGCGTTCACCAATCAATGCCCGTTCTTCCAGACTCAGTACCCGAGGGGACACTGAGGGTTGTCCATTCGCCTGAAAAAATGGCGTCTTGCGAATCACACCACGAAGGTGCGCTGTCAGGACCATTCGTCCGAGTTTAAGCCCCGCGCTGAACGGTAGGTTTTGCCTGGGCTTGGGTTCGCCCTTTGCGCTCGTGGTGAACACACGCATATGCGAAGGCGCTACCGCGTCAAGATCGACTGCACGAAAAACCGTGTGAATCAAACCGATCACGGCCAACGCTGGTGAAACAGGTGTATTACCAAGAGGTGAATCACAGCACGTCGTGTAGCATCCCATCCGACGTCAGCCGCAAACAACCCAGGTGTTCTTGGCCGGACGTGAATCGAACGCGGAAGGCATCGTCTGCAGAATATCCGTACCACCCTGCGCATCGAGCACGCTGGCTTCCTCGCCAAGTGCAAAGGTAAACGCCTGACAATCCTTGTAGTAACAGATACCGCGATTGATCGGAGCAGACGAATCGAGTTCGCCGCGGAGCTTTCCACAGTGGCAACCCAATGTGTGATTCATACTTTCATCTCCACCACCCGTCTCCCACATCGAACCCTGGACATCATCTACGGCCAGAACGGTCAGCCACTCGACTTTCTATCTCGCAATTCACGCAGCGCCTCAGCCAGTGCTTCGAGTGCCTCACGTAACGGCAAGCCAATCACTTCGCTGGATGACATCTGATTTTCCTCGAGCGTACTTCCAAGCATCGGCACGGTACAACACGCCGGTTTCACTACGTTAGCGGACATCGTCTTCAATACCTCGTTCAAGGCGTCGATCGCGTGATGCGACCGAGGTGCTGTGTTGAATACCGCTACGGGTTTGTTCACAAATCCTTCATGGCTCACGAGCCAGTCGAGCGCGTTTTTTAAGACCCCACTGATTCCGTGCGCGTACTCAGGGCTCGCGATGATCAGCGCATCAGCGTGATCGAGTGTCTGTTTGAATTCGGTGACTGCGGCAGACGGTGATCCCTCGAAGTCGGGATTGAACAAGGGCAATGCGCCCAGGCCCGAGAACACCGAAAGTTGCAGTTCGGAAGGCGCGACTCGACTCGCTATTCGCAGCGCCATCCGGTTGAGCGACTCCTTCCGAAGACTTCCAGCGACGCCCGAAATCCGATAAGTGCGCATGCGTACCCCAATCCAATAAATAGCGGAACGGAAACCGATTTAAGTCCGGACACGTCGCTTCATTTGCACGTAGGCACTTTGAATCAGAGCTTCCAGCGCTGCACTGTTGAGCGTGGCATCGGGTTTGATCTTGACGTTGCGCATGAGCTTTCCACTACCTTCAAGCAGACGCGCAGGATCGGCGAGTTCAGCACCACGAAAAAAACCAACGTTCACGTGCGCCTTGAATGCGTTCACATAAACAAAGGCTGCCTCACCCACACAAGCCGTGGGGTGGCCGTCGTGCAAGAGTTCTCGTACATCCTCTCCGCAGCGTTTCATCACACCAAACCACCGACGCGCAACCTCACTGAATGCCGGTTTAAGTTCCTGCATCCAGGCTTCGACTTCAGGATCTTCGCGAACCGAGTCCGAAAACAGAAAGAGCCCGCTCACGGCGCGTGTTATATCGATTCAGGCATGACTACCCAGACATGTTTTCGAGATTCGTATACGGAGAACACCGGCGCCGGAAACGACGGATCGGCAAACGCACCGAGGGGAATGGCTATCCGGTCAGGTTGATCGTCGATGGTGTAACTTACCGTCGCGCCACAGGTGGGACAGAATCGATAGGTGATCTTCGAGCCTTCATCACCTGTTCGAACCCACTCAGAACTTTCGCCGGAGAGTATTACGAACTCTCGCAGAAATCTCGCCTGCGCCCCGAAGGCACTGCCCGTGCGTCGCTGACAAGCGAGGCAGTGACAAACGGATACACGCACAGGGTCGCCGCTCACTTCGGCCTTGAGTTGGCCACAACTGCAAGATGCACTTCGCCGTGAGATTTCATCTCTTGTGGACACTGGAATTCCTCCAATTCACATCGTGCAACGTTGAAGGATCGATTCACGCACAGGAATAGCCGTCAAACACACAGAACCGATTGCCTTCAGGATCAAGCATGACGGTGTATTGATCATGGACATCTCGCACCGTCGCACCGAGCGCCGTGAGCCGCTTAACCTCATCGCTACGAAGCTTGGCGCGAAGATCCAGATGGATGCGATTGTGACCAGCGACGAGTGCTTCAACTCTCTGGAACCACATCGTCGGTCCTGGTCCATCAACAGCCACCGATGGATCTGAATCCGGTGTGAATCCAAGCAAAGCCAGGCGCTTTATCTCTGCTTCGTCATACGGGCGAACGGCATAACCGCGAAGTACCGCAGCCCAGAATCTCGCTAATCCAGCCGAGTACTTGCTGTCGATAACGATGTCGAATGATGAAGACACGCTTCACACCTTTTCTGGTCGCCAAGCAAGGCGAAACCAACCATGTCGATGAGCGAGCAATCCACTCACGCCCGCAGCGGCGATGATCATGATCAAGACGATCAAAGCATCCGTGCCGAATGCTAACTGGGGCTGCGGCGGTAACGCTGCAAGTAGTTGCAACTGTTCCGGTGTTGCCGGAGACACCTCTCCATCCGCATTCACTGTCGTGACTCGAGCGCCCGCCGACATATCTGAGATTCGCAGTGGCTGAAACCACGTGACCAAGATCACTGCAGACAATCCGAGCGTGATGACCATCGAGAACACCAGCGCCAACGCGCCTGAGAAGCGGTGGCCGTAGGTGCCTCGCACCACCCAAAAGACATAGAACAAAGCCATCAGCGCGCCTAAGGCAGCGAGCACACCTGGCAACAGAATACTCAAACCCACACCAACACACACCGACGCCGAGATGGTTACTGGTCGCTTCCATCCCGCTTGAACAGGCTCAATCCACGCCGGTTGTTCTACAGATGCCACTTGTGCCACTCCGGTCGATGACTTGCGGTACCAAAATCCAGCCACCTCGTGTGTAGCGCGCGATCAAACGAGAACTCAAACAGAACGTGGTGTTCATCCACGCCCGTCGCAAAGCCCATCGCTTCCGTCGCTGCAGCTCTGAGATCTGCGTTGGCATTCACATCAAGCGCCTCACCGCTCACAAAAAACTCTTCATCCTCATCGCCCGGCTGCGCATGAATCGAATACTGCCGGCGTTGCTTGAGATCAACGATCTTAGGCGATGAGTCCATAACAAAGGCGACCAGGCGGCCTTCCACGACGCGGGGAATGAAGGGATGAGTTCTGGGTCGACCGGCTGCAGAGACTGTGGCCAGAAAGGCCACTTCACTGCGGCGCAACAGTCCAATACCCGCGGCTGCAATCTGCGGGGCTGCTCGTTCAAACGCTGTCCAGTTGAGCATGCTGAACCTCGACAAGGCTGGCGTGAGAAACATACACCAGGTGCGTATCCTGCGGCGCCTGTTTCACTCTTTCTCTGTCGTCCACTGGATCAAACTTCATACTCGAATAACCGGAAGTTCCCGAGCATTTGATATCGGAAATTCTTGCCGCGATGGCCAACGGCAGATTTGAGCTCCGGCTTGTCGTAAACCGCTTCCCAATAATGCGCCCGCTCAGCGTAGTACTGCTTCATCGCTGCTTTATCGCTGTAACGTCGATGGACAAATCGACTTGATCCCGCCTGAAAGTTCCTCGTCGGTATCTCTCATCGGTATCTTGGCTCCGCTCCGATTCCCATCTTCGGTACTATGCAACATCACGTCACGAAACGGGCCAACCATGTACCTTCGCTGTTTCATCGCCCTAGTCTTCTCCTCGCCGTTAATCGCTCTCGCCAGTCAAGGACAGCTCGGCGAAGGCGAGGCGATTTACGCCACCCACTGCGCCTCTTGCCACGGTGCCAATCTCAACGGCTCCGCCCACGGCAGCGCACTGAAGGGCAAGGCCTTTCTCGACAAGTGGGCTAACAAGGGAACACTCGAACTCCTGCGTTACAACATGGGCAACATGCCACCAGGTGGTAACCCCGCGCTCGGGGAAGCGCAGCATCTCGCACTGGTCGCGCTCATCCGGAAGCACACGGCCAGCAACAAGCCCGATGCTCCGATCACCACGGCGACCAATCTCGCTATCGGTAGCGGTGAAGCGATTCAAGGCGATGGAGAAGCGCTCGACACGTGGGCCGATGCGAGCACGATCAACGCCATCGCCAAGAGTCGTTCGGCATTCGAAAATCGAACGGTTAAGAACTTCCAATCGGTGACTCAAACAGAACTCAATCAACCCGCCGATGGTGACTGGCTGTCCTGGCGACGTACGCTCGATGGATCGGGTTTCAGTCCACTGAAACAAGTGAACACACGCAACGTCGGTGAACTCACACTCGCCTGGGTGATCGCCATGAAAGATGGCAGTAATCAAGGCACGCCTCTGGTCCGCGACGGCACCATGTTCCTGACGCACCCCGGCAACATCATTCAGGCGCTCAATGCCAGGACCGGCGATCTCATCTGGGAATACGCTTACGACTATCCACCGGCCTCGCAGACCTTGGGTGGCCCGACCAAAAACATCGCGTTGTATGGCGACAAGCTGTTCCTCGCCACCTATGACGCTGCCATCGTCGCGATCGACGCACGTACCGGTCAACAGCTTTGGCGTGCGCAGAAGGAGGATTATAAAAAAGGTTATACCCACACTGCAGGGCCCATTGTCGGTGATGGCGTAGTGATCAGCGGCATCAACGGTTGCGAGCGCTACAAGGAAGACGGCTGTTTTCTCACGGGTCACGATGCAGACACCGGCAAGGAACTCTGGCGAACATCAACCATCGCGTTGCCTGGTGATCCGGGTGATGCGAGTTGGGGTGAACAATCCCCAGCATTTCGCGCCGGTGGCGACCTGTGGATCGCGGGTAGCTACGACGCTGGCCTCAACCTCTTTTTTATCGGTACGTCACAAGCCAAACCCTGGGTCGCTGCAAGTCGAGGCATGAGCACCGACGATGCAGCGCTCTACACCAATTCAACGCTCGCCATCGAACCACGCACCGGTCGAATTCGTTGGCACTTCCAACATGTACCCGGCGAAACCCTCGACATGGAAAGCGGTTTTGAACGCGTTCTCGTCGATAACCAGGGTGAGCGTTGGGTATTCACGGTCGGCAAGGACGGCATCCTGTGGAAGTTAGATCGAACCAATGGCAAATACATCGGTCACGTCGAGACATTGCCACAAAACCTCTACAGCAAGATCGACGCGATTACCGGCAAGGTGACTTATCGTCAGGACATCATCGACGCGAAGATCGGTGACCCCGTCAAGGCTTGTCCGGGTATCTACGGTGGCCACAACTGGCAAGCGATGGCATTCAGTCCACCGTCACGCTCGATGATCATTCCGTTGCACCAACTCTGTTCTGATCTGGTGGGGCGCGCCGTGGAACGCGCCGTCGGTGCTGGTGGATACGGCGGTGATTCGCGTGTCTACGAAATGCCTGACGCAAAAGGCATGTTAGGCAAGCTCGTATCCATCGACGTTGAGACGCTTAAGAACAAATGGACTCACGAGCAACGTGCGATGTTCATGACCGGCACACTCACGACAGCAGGTGGTCTGGCCTTCATCGGTGATCTTGATCGCTACATCAAGGCTTTCGACGTCTCCAACGGCAAAGTTCTGTGGCAAGCGCGACTCGGTGCGCCGACACACGGATTCCCGGTCAGTTACGCCGTGGACGGCGAGCAATACATCGCCATTCCAACCGGTATGGGCGTATTCCGAGCGATGACAGCGGTGATGAGCCCGGACATTCATCAACCGGCCAACGGGCAGGCGCTATACGTCTTTAAGTTCCCTTCGAAATAGCTGCCTTCAACGGAAGAACCACTCAAGTGGCGCCGGTGCGTCCCAAAGTACCGGCCGCCAATTCCAGCCGGATTTGGTGGTTACCTCCTGGAGAGGAGACTTCATCTCCTGCAGGTTGAACGTCCATGCGTACTGCAGCCCGACGCTGCTGCGGCCGCGGCAGCCTTCGGAACCACGATGATGGCATCCGCCATCGCGGGACTGATCGCGCAATCGATTCTCGTGCAACGCTTCAGGTTGTCGCCCGGGGCATGGCTTGGTCTTGGATTGCCACTCATCGCGTTGGCGTTGGCAGGCATGGCACTCTTCACAACCTTCACCCCTTTTATCATCGCCAATGTGGTGATGGGTTTTGGGATGGGATTCGCAGGAGCCGGCTTCAGTGCGGGTGCATCACTCGCCGTCAAGCCGGAAGAACAAGGCGCCGCATCAGGCATCATCGCGGCCTGTTCATCTGCAGGCTGGATTGTTGGACCTTTAATGGGGCCGGGGCTCTATCGATTGATCCCGGAGTTGCCGTTCCTCTTGACTGCCGCTTGTGTCCTCGCTGCGGCGATACCGATTCTGGCGCGGCTGTGGAAACTCAGGCGTCTGCGGCGCCGTTGAGCTCGCTCACCGATCCAGAACGTCTCGCAGCAAACACAGTGCGCTGTTGGTGAATCGCCACATGTTCGCCTCACGATCATCACTGCCGGTTTGAATGGTCGTCGACAATGTGACCGGTCCCGTCACAGCAATCACGCTGGTTCCAGCCGGATGCCCATAACGTACACCCGTCGGACCGGCTGCACCCAGCTCCGCAACACCCCAGGTTGCGTTGAGTTGTTCACGTGCCCGCTCGGCAAACTTTCGCACCATGGGTTCCGACAGCGGCTCCAGCCCCTCAACATCCGCCGCAGTGATGCGAATCAATTCGCGCCGCGAAACCAGCGTGTACACGACGCTACCGCCCAGGAAGTACGCTGAAGCACCTGGAACGGAGAGCAACGATGCGCTGATGAGACCACCCGTTGACGACTCCGCAACGGCCACTGTTTCACCTCGCGCCTTTAATCGCTCGGCGATCCGCTGAACAACGCCGTTCAACAAGTCAGGCATCTCACCTCCTCAGTTCAAATGCACCGGTAACTCAAGCAAAAATCGATCTACCACGGTTGGGCTCCAACGATGTTCTCGTTCAACCAGTCGGAGTTTCGGAAACTGTTCGAGCAGACCGGTAAACGCGACCTTCGCTTCTGATCGAGCGAGCGCCGAGCCAAGACAGAAGTGAATCCCCGCTCCAAAAGCGATGTGTGGGTTCGGGGAGCGACGAAGGTTGAGACGCTCAGGTTCAGCAAAAACCGCTGGATCATGATCCGCCGCAAGGATACCTAGCCAGAGGTTTTGTCCCGCTGCAATTTCATGGCCGCCAATTTCGATCGGCGCCACCGGAACACGAATAAAAGTCTTGGATGGGCCATCGAACCGCAGGAGTTCTTCAACGGCATCGGGCATCAACGACAGGTCCGCGCGCAGTCGGATGAGTTGGTCAGGATGCTGCAACATCGCACGCACGCCTGAACCGAGTAACGCTGACGTCGTATCGTGCCCGGCAAAGAGCAGCATGGAGCATGCACCAATGATCTCCGCCTCCGTCCACCGCTCTGCCGTCGATGCGGTCAACAACAGACTCAAGAGATCGTCACTTGGGGATGCGCGCTTCTCCGCGATGCGATCCCGAAACCGCTCAAAGAACACATCACCAGCACGTGCGACGGAATTGAGATAGTCCTGACTACGCGACGACGCGCCATAGATGAGTTTGCCGAAGTCACGGGCCCACTCGCGCAAGAACTCACGTTCACGGAGTTCAATTCCGAGAAGGTCGCATATGACCATCGCGGTGAGTGGCTGGGCAAAGCCGGACACAATATCAACCTCACCCTTTTCCTTTATTCCATCGAGCAGTGTCTTCGCGTGTCGTTCAATGCGTGGCACCAAACGGTCAACCATCGCGGGTGAAAACGACCGCCTCACAGGATCGCGCAAGCGTGTATGCACCGGTGGATCGTTGAAAAGCATCCAACCATCGAGCAGGCTCATGGCGTGTTTCAGGAGCTCAGCATGTTCCGCCATCATGCGTTTACGAAGCGCGCCAATGCCTTGCGCTGTGGACATCGAGCGATCCTGGAAAATCCGTTCGACATCGTGATAACCGGTGAGAATCCAGACTTTGTGGCGGTTGCTCCAGAACGCCGGATCGTGTTCACGCAACCGTTTGAAGAAACCCTGCGGATCACGTACGGCATCCATACTCAGAAGGTCATCGGGAGGCAACATTCGCAATCAGTCCTGCGCATCAAAAAAGGAGGCGCGAGCATAACGCCAGCCAAAGCTGAAAACACAGGAGTGGACTGTTACGCTGCCTGCAACTCATCCGCAGGCTTTCCTCATGCTGGAACACCAGCCGCGCATCGCCCTCCTCATCGACGCGGACAATTCTCCTGCCACGAAAATCGACATCATCCTCGCGGAGCTTGCGAAGGTGGGTGTCACCAACATCCGCCGCGCTTATGGCAACTGGAAAAAGGAAGCACTCAAAGGCTGGGAGAAGGTGCTGCACGAATATGCAATCCGACCCATCCAACAGTTCGATTACAGCAAGGGCAAAAACGCCACCGACATGCAGATGGTGATCGAGGCTCTTGAACTGCTCTACACCGATGCACCCGACGCGTATGGCATCGTGTCTTCAGACAGTGACTTCACACCGATGGTGATGCACCTCAAAGCGAAAGGTGCACAGGTGTTTGGCTTTGGCAGCAAACAAACGCCGGCCCCGTTTGTGAACGCGTGTTCACGTTTTCTCTATCTGGAAAATCTCGGCGATCCGGATACGTCGACCTCTGCGCCGAAGAGCCGACGGCGTCGCAAGAGCAGCGGTCCGAACACCACGCCTGAACCCGTTGAAGTAGAAGTCGGCGCACCCGTGACACCGCAGCGCATGGATACCGCGGCCTTGCGACAAGACGCCCGGTTAGTGACGTTGTTGCGTAACGTTGTCGAATCTGCCGTGGGCGATGATGGTTGGTCACCGCTCGGCTCCGTAGCCACACGCATTGGCAATCAAGCGTCGTTTGACTCACGCAACTACGGCTATCGCAAACTCATCGATCTGATCGAAGCGACACAGTTGTTTGAGTTTGAGCGGCGTGGAACAAACTATGTACTGCGCGACAAGCGTGATAAGCAGTGAATCGTTCTGAGTTGGAAAAGCGCACCATGAAAAACCTATCGTCTTCATTCGCCCTGGCTGTGTTCGTGCTTCTGCTAAACCCCTTCGCCTGGAGCGCTCCGGAAGTAGGTGATCCAGCGCCTGACTTCACGCTGCAGGGATCAGATGGAAAGACCTATTCCCTCAGGGATTTCAAAGGCAAACAAGCTATAGCGATCGCCTGGTTTCCGATGGCATTCACGTCCGGCTGCACCATCGAATGCAAATCCATAGCGCAGAACGGTCATTTGATCCGCGCCTACGACGTGACGTATTTTATGGCGAGTGTCGATGCTAACGAAGGCGAACGTGGCAACGCGGCTTTCGCGGCAGAACACAAAGCCGACTTTCCGATTCTCAGCGACCCGACCAAAGAAGCCGCACGTGCCTACGGTGTGTTGAACGAACGTGGTTTCTCCAATCGCTGGACGTTCTATGTCGACAAGCACGGGATCATTCAGTTCATCGACAAAGACGTGAACACGCGCCTCGCGACATCGGCGGAGTTCATGGCCGCAAAACTCGGTGAATTGGGTGTGTCGCAGCGCGCTACGCCCTGATTAACAAAATCCCAACCAACGAGGTGATTTAGCGGCTCATCACCTTCGTCACTGCAGCTTTCATTACGCGCAGCGGCTTGGTGATCCGCCAGGATGCACTCCCGGTGATCCCCTCTGTGTGCTGATGCGCCTCGACAACTTGCGCCATCAACAACAACTCATAACGCACTTCATCATCTTGACGTGCACGAAGTTGTTCCGTGTCCTGCGCGGACTCAAGTCGTGCGCTGTCGGAGATTTCGGCGCCCTCACTCCCGCAACGCGAAGTTGATGAGGTCCGATAAATTGAATCGATCCGGCGTCGTCGAGGGCAGTGTCGGCTTCCATCCAGGTAAATTGAGAATCGATGCCGGATCTGCCTTGAGGATACCCACAAAAAACTTCGGACACGATGCGTCCGCCTACCGGACCGAGTCGTAGTCCGTTCTTGCGAACCGCAGCCTCCTGAAGAACGTAGTACCAGAGCGGTGTCCGAGTTTGCAGGAACGGAAAGTCGACGAATGCAGCCCCATTAAAGTCGGCAACAAGCTCCTCGGGCGTCAACGGTGTCTCTCCAATCGTTGCACCGATCGCCTGACCCGTTGGCAGTCCGAGAGCGTAGCCTCTTTGCAGATTCCGAATTGCAAGGTTGATCAATTCTCCATCGTCGGTCCGGACCCTATGCAGCGCTGGGACGATAAACGGATCGAATTTTCGAGCAAAGTTGTGATTGGAGGTAGCGTCTGTCGCCGTGAATGGTGCCCAGTTTATAGCCCAATTGTCGGGAACATTTTTCTTGGTAAAGAAGAACAGTTGTTCAAGAGCGACAACCACTTCTGGATCGAGTTGGCCGTTAGGATCAATGGGCAAAGTGTTTTCGGGAACGTTGGCGACATCGGGGAACATGAAGTCAAATCTGCGCTTCGTTGAGGGAATGGTTGGACCGGGGGTAAAACGACGCGTTGGGCATCCCGCGTCGATCAGCCATTCCGAATGGCAGGTTGCTCTTGTCGAAAGTCCCGTTACTCATCATCGAACTCCCTTTTGTTCAATGGTCGTGACGCTCGTCAGCCGCTAACAACGCCGACGCAACCAGTGGATGAGATTCACTTTGCGAACTCAAATTTTGGCGGAGAAGGTGGGATTTGAACCCACGGACCCCTTACGAGGTCACCTGATTTCGAATCAGGCCCATTCGGCCACTCTGGCACTTCTCCGGAAATCGTCCGAACTCTTACTTTACTGACTTACGCTCCAGGCCGCGTGTGTGGTCTTGTCAAACGTTGCTTTGTGTTACTTCACCGTCACCGTAATCGTCTCCGACATCACCGGCGGATCGTGCGGGATGTGGAGGTAGTTGCCGAGCACGAGCCGGAGCGTATGTGTACCCGGGCTCAAGGTCAGTTCCGTTTCCGTCTGACCTCCACCGAAGTGTTTCACCTGATCCGTCATCGGCAATGGCGTCGTCAAACTGACCTCGCCTTGATGGTCGATAAGAACGTGGTGATGACCCGTGTTCGGCAGATCCGCACCAGCCGGTGCAACACCCATCCCCTTAAGACCGAATCGCACGGGGAAAGTCGTTCCGACAGTCTCACCATTCTGTGGCGTAATGAAGTACAGCGTGACGCCTATTGGCGATTTGGAGACCAACGACGGCACAGGCTCCACCGGCGTCGGCGCGGTCATTGGCGCATCAGCCGCGCAAGCGGTACCCGCAATCAGCACTAAACCAATCGTCGCGATGTGGCGCAGGTTGTTCATGCGAATGCGTCCTCGGTTTAGGTTGGTTGTCAGGCCGCGAAGTTTAGCGCGCAGTTCCCTGATTCGACCAGTAATCAAAATCCTTGAGGATCCGCTGGAATCGACGCTCCACGGCACCTCGCGCTTCATCGTGCGGCAGGATGTAGAGGATGTTGTTCTCGACGGCTTGCACCACCATGTCGCCCACGTCGTTCACATCGAGGACACGACCCGCCAGATTACGGTTGTCATCACCCTGTTGTTGAACCGGTGGTGAGACTTCTGCGCCACCGTAGTCACCTTGCCGATTACGCTGCGATTGGCCGATGTTGGTGGCGACGCGCATGGGGCAAAGCACTGAAACACCGATGTTGTCGTCACGGAGTTCACGTGCCAACACCTCAGCGATGGCAACAACGCCATACTTCGCCGCGCAATACGGACCGAGCCCAAGATTCGGCACGAGCCCTGCAAACGACGCCGTGAAGAGAATGTGTCCACCCTGTTTCTGCGCTTTGAGATAGGGCAGGAACGCTTCAACACCATGGATCGGCCCCCACAAGTCGACATCGATCACCCAACGCCAGTCATCATGTTTCATATCGGCGATGGGACCACCGACAGCAATGCCAGCGTTGTTGAAAACACCATGGACCGCTCCACAAGTCTTCACCACATCCACTGCCAACGCTTGCATCGCGACAAAGTCCCGCACATCGCACACACGCGTGATTACTGGCGTCGTGAACAACGCAGCGGCCTTATCCAATGCCGATCGTTCAATATCAACGAGAACCAGCTTCGCGCCCTTTTTCGCCATGGCTTGTGCCGTAGCGAGGCCGATACCACTGGCACCACCGGTGATCACCATCACTTTGCCGTCAAGTTCCATAACCCTCTCCCCGAAAGAACCGTTGATACGCTAGTCAGGCGACTTTATAGGCACGCACTGCAGTGTCGTGGAACAGATCTGTCTTCTCACTGGCTGATGCGCCAGCAGCGATCTTCTTGAAGGCGTTCCAGAGCACCGCATAGCTCACACTCTGCTTATCCACCGGGAAATTGCTTTCGAACATGCAGCGCTTCGTGCCAAACACTTCGATTGCATGGTGGTGATAACGTCCCGTCGCGGCAACCACTTCATCCGAGGTCGCAGGTTTCGGCTGTCGATGAAAGCCAAAGCCATTGATCGGCATAACAATGCCACCGAGTTTGGCGTAGACATTGGGACATGTTGCAAGCTCCGCCACATCCTTCCGCCATTGCGGGAAGATCTCATCCTGACGATCTTCATAAGGGCCGATACCCAGCGGCCCACCAAAATGATCGAAGATGATCGTCGTATCCGGAAAGGCTCGCGCGAGATCCGTCAACTCCGGAATCTGGTGGTGATAGAGCCAGGCGTCGAAGGTAAGTCCACGCTTGCCAAGCTCGGCAAACCCCTCACAAAACTTCCGGTCAGCCAACATGCCTTTGAAAGGCTGGGTATGCGCATTACGCACCTGATCACTCGCGTCCCAACTCGCCGCATGGCGAATACCACGGAAACGTCGCGACAAACGCATGTGTTCGTCAAGCACTTCACCGACCGCTGATCCGAGATTGAGATCGGCGAGAGACACGATGCCGATACAGGCACGCAGCTTGCCGTAGCGACCACTCGCGGTCATGGCAGCAATGCCATTCACGAACTCGGTCTCCCCAACACAGGCCATGTGTTTCGGACCTTCCGCGCGGTACATACTGCCGCACTCCACAAAGACTGTCGAAACCACGTTGTGACCACTGCCGATGTCAGCCAACAGCTGTGGCAACAGATAGGGGTCGTCGGCATGATCCCACAGGTGATGGTGGGGGTCGCAGATCGGCAGATCCGGATCGAGGATCTCTTCCTGCACCAACGAGAGCCATTCGGCGCGCATCAGTACACCACCACGGAGCGGATGCTCTCGCCACGATGCATCAGATCGAAACCTTCGTTGATATTCTCGAGTGGCAGTGTGTGCGTGATCAGGTCATCAATATTGATCTTGCCTTCCATGTACCAGTCCACGATCTTCGGGACCTGTGTGCGACCTTTGACACCACCAAACGCAGTGCCCTTCCACACACGCCCTGTGACGAGTTGAAACGGCCGTGTCGAGATTTCTTTCCCTGACGCGGCAACGCCGCTGATGATGCTCTCGCCCCAACCTTTGTGCGTGCATTCGTGTGCTTGGCGCATGACGTCGGTGTTGCCGATGCACTCGAAGGAGTAATCAACACCACCTCCCGTCATGCCCACGATTTCAGCGACCACATTCGTGCAGTCTTTCGGATTGATGAAGTCGGTCAACCCGAACTTCTCCGCGAGGGTCTTTTTCGCGGGATTGAGATCAACACCGATGATGCGATCCGCACCTGCGATACGCGCGCCCTGAATCACATTGAGACCAATACCACCCAAACCAAACACTGCGACTGTTGCACCCGGATGCACCTTAGCCGTGTTGAACACCGCACCGATCCCCGTGGTCACGCCACAG
>SXGR01226581.1_pt1:5000-10000 | contig 28158 bp, 16 predicted proteins | sample 3174711 | NCBI WGS metagenome assembly SXGR01 (sample SAMN11356860, study PRJNA531348) | freshwater metagenome | isolation source: freshwater sample F1-60 | place: China: Fuxian Lake, Yuxi | collected 2017-12-25
TATGAATACTACCATTTCATAGGAGTTTTATGAAAAAAAAGTCAAAAGCCCCTTATCGGATTTGAACCGATGACTTACGCCTTACCATGGCGTTACTCTACCACTGAGTTAAAAGGGCGGTTCGACTCAATTACTGAATGAATCAGTAGACGGATAAGATCTATTTATATATATAAGTATATGCAGTAGACTCATAGTGGCTAGTAGCTCTCAGGAATGAGAATTCTAATTTACTTAACGTGTAGAGGGTAAAATGGTTTTATTGATATTGGGTTTGATAAATATCAATGCAATGAATTGTTTCAAGGCCAATCATAATTGGCTTATCAGAACAGAACGAAATTCATTTATTTGATTAATACATGTACCTTAGCAATTCGACATAGATCCAATCTAGTTTATCGAAACATGTGATGAAGAGATTTGCTTTGTTCACCGAACCAAATTTTTAGAAAAAAAACACACACACATAATTTTTGATAACTTCTTGTTGCCTCTTCCAAAAATTCCCGATTTACTTTTTGTTAATTTACCGGCTTAGTGTGAGATAGAAACATGCCTGTCTCGTCGTAATAATGAGTGAATCAATGAATGAAAGTGGAAAAAATGAAGGTTAACTCCCTTTTTTATGTTTATGTTAAACCAATCACTGATCTTATACTTTGTATTATTAATATAATCTAGTTTCTTTTTATAATATCTATTTATTTCTAATAAATATTTATATAATAGATTGAATTTATCTAATTTATTTCTATATCGAATAGAGTGGCGATTAAAATGAATGATTTACTGAGTATAAATCGTGAATCAAAAATGGAAAATCATAAAAGATGGAAAAAGCTTTCGGCTCTAGTCATTCCATTATATTGACAATTTCAAAAAACTGCTCATACTATGAGCATAGTATGGTCGCGGTCAGGCAAGTATGCCCCCATCGTCTAGCGGTTCAGGACACCTCTCTTTCAAGGAGGCAGCGGGGATTCGACTTCCCCTGGGGGTAGGGTACTACGAAAGGAAGTTGATCATGGATTATCAATAAACCTAGAATTGATTCTTCCTGGGTCGATGCCCGAGCGGTTAATGGGGACGGACTGTAAATTCGTTGGCAATATGTCTACGCTGGTTCAAATCCAGCTCGGCCCAATAATTCGCTGATCCGCCATAACCTAAAATGCCCATTTTTTTGTATTTTGTTTTCCCGAAAAGCCAAACAAAAAAATTAGGGAAGAATAAAAAAAGTCCAATTTTGTGATATATCCATCCCTACCGCTATTTGTTTTTTATTTTGTTCTATTTATTTAGTTGTTCCCATAAATTATGACCTTGATAACGCTCTAGATTCATATCAGGATCATTAAATAGAAAGTTTAATGAAAAGAAAAAGAGTAAAGTAAACAAAAAAGAAGACTCTTTTTTGTTTTCATTTTCAAATTGATTATTGATCGATTTATTTGGCAATAACGAAAGGATTCCTAGTAACTAGGAATCCGCGTCGCTCTCACTCAAAGTGCATACCCGTATGGATATCAATATATCACTCGCGCCTTTGTTTGTTACAACCCGGCTTCGAATCTAAAATCTAAATAGAAAATGACTTGAATGAAATCATAAGACTATCTATGTTGTACACTTTTCTTTATTTCCCTGGGATTGTAGTTCAATTGGTCAGAGCACCGCCCTGTCAAGGCGGAAGCTGCGGGTTCGAGCCCCGTCAGTCCCGACGGATCAAATTTTTAAAATACATCAATTGATCCCTCCGTTTTCTGTCAAAGGGGATACAAATGACAGAATTTCATTCCCAACGATATCTTTATCTTTTTTTTATTTATTTTTTCCTTTCTCTTTTTTGTTGGGGTTTATTTGGAAACTATTTGTAAACGGTGAAAGTGGAAAAGCAGTCAGATGATACATCATCAGATGATTGTACAAGGAAGGCGGTAGATTATCGAAAAGAAAGGGTGGAAAAGAATATATATAAATAAAGGAAAGGAATTCTTTTGATTGGACCAGGCATCACTTTTTGTATTCGGTGTGGATAAAAGATCTTCCTATGTTATACTATTCAATTCTCGACGGTGAATCGATTTGATAGCCTAGATATTGTTATTCATGATATTGATCCGATTCGATGTCATTGAAATGTAAGTCATTGCATTGAATTTACAAGCGACAAATTTATCATCTCTATGGGATTAAATCCCGAGTTATTGCGAAGTAAAAAAAACAATGAAATTATGGAAGTAAATATTCTCGCATTTATTGCTACAGCGCTGTTCATTCTAGTTCCTACCGCTTTTTTACTTATAATATACGTAAAAACTGTCAGTCAAAGTGATTAATTTGAATGAAACTTGACTTTTTATCAAGGAGTTAAGAAAAAAAGGATTCAAATCTCACGTCTTAAATAAAATGAATGGACTAGAATCAGCAGTATCCTATAAAACTCGATAGTATGGTAGAAAAAAAAATAGGAATCTTTCTACCATACTATCTATATCTATTATTGTAATGTAGAAAGATACAAGCTTAATATAGATGAATCCACAATATGGATCTTCATACATGTCGATATCAATTAAATATATGTACTGTACATAGTATCTCAATTTTATTTCTTCGCTTGATCTATTTTATTTGTGTTGATTTCAATTAATCTGAAATAATTGAAAGGCAAGTCTTACGATTTTATAATTCTTTCATTTCATGGATTTGATTTTTTTGGTGGATACCGAGATTCCTATTAAAATAATCAGAAATGAAGGAAAAATGGAATGGAATAGGCATATATTAATTAAATTAATAAAAAAAAAAGAAAACCAAGTAATCTTTTTTTTTGAACATTCCAAAGAAGTAATTCGTTGAGCAACTGACAGATGATCCAAAGAGTTCTATGGTAACTTTTCTTCGTATTTCGTTTCGAAAAAAGGGTATACCCTGCCGATTTTGAATTTAACTTCTTTGATCCATGATATGAAATGAGTCAATAAAGCATTTCATAAATGAAATTCAAATAAAACAGGGGGTAAGTGTCTAATATGTGACTACACTAAGGCAAGATCTTATTAAATTAAATAAAAAAAAGACTTTTTTTTTCTCTTTGAACAGTAAAGAGGGAGGGAAATAAAAACAAGCAAATACAGAAAACAAAGGGGGTTCCTTGTCCCTCATTGTCCGTTTATAACTCTGGTAAGAGCTGGTTCATCAAAATAGACAATTTAGGAAGAATTCTTTTTTTTTTAATTGCCTATCATCCGGATCCCTTTTACTTTCGAAATACGAACATGGGGATTATTGAAATGTTTGTTTGATTTTGATTGAAAAGGTGTTATTCATAGAATACATTACTCCACTAGAATCCAAGAATTTCGAAATGAAGACTAATAAAATAGTTAAAATAAAAAAAGGCTTTGCAAAACGATCTAGAAAACAATTGATACGGTTTGATTCCTCAACCCCAATTAGGAGTACCCCTAGAGCCCACTTCTTCCCCATACTACGAGTGAAAGGGAAAATGTAAAGACTACCATTAAAGCAGCCCAAGCAAGACTTACTATATCCATGTGTATTATGTCCCCTATCTCTATGAATATGAAACAAATATGAAGGAATTCAATTTTTCCATTATTGTTCACTAATAATAGTGGAATTACTGGCGCAGAGTCAAAAAGAAAAGGGAATTGTGACACGCCACCGTTGATGAATCACTTCGATAAATCCGCTTATAACAAGCTCTTATATGATTTCGAGTAAAATCGAGAACCATTAAGCACAAGCAAAATGCGCAGTAACACTTTTGGAAATATCAAAAGAATGTTACTCACATGTATCAATAATAAGACTTATTCTTTCTTTTGGTGTTCCTCATTAAGTAAAAGCCAATTATCTATCCAATCTAATATTAATTGGATGCCTGAACATTCAGAGACTTTCATCCGTCTGTATACAAAGTATCTTCCAACCCTTCTACAACCATTCATTAGTTAATTAGACACTCCCGTTATCCAATCTAATTCAAGACTCCTCTAGTAGCCACTCCATTAGTAAGGGGGGCTCCCATATCAAGATTTACTGATTCCCTTCCACTACTTTAGTTTTTCCTTGAATCCTAGACGTTAGGAGACGTTAGGATTTCGAGTTTTTTGTTGATCAGGCGACACCCGGATTTGAACTGGGGAATAAGGGATTTGCAGTCCCCCGCCTTACCGCTCGGCCATGTCGCCAAAAGGCTACAAACAAAAAAAGGAGAGTATCCCCCTTTTCTTTTTCATTTTTAGATCGGATCCATACCTTCAATTGGTTATAGTATCTCAAGACACACAATATCTAAAAACTTTCCCTTTCTTTTCTATTGAAAAAGAAAATGTGGATTCTCAGTTACAAAAGTCAAAATTCAGGACAAATAAATTGGAACCATTAACTATTGACTGCAAATTTATGGACGATTCTTCTTCACTTGTCTTTTTCTAATGGTATAAGAAAATCAAACTGGATACATAACTAATTAGTATTGATTTTTTTTTTCAATAAAAAAAAACTTTCTGAATTTCAAGTATATTATAATAATATAACAGCAATTATGAGTCTATGTAAACCCCAGAGCATAAGTTGTTACACAGTTATAGTTATCTAATGAGGTATTTTATCTATCTAGATATGTTGTCCATAGGGAATCAGCACGAAATTATCGTGTTTCAATTTTTCATTGAATAGATTAAAATAAAAGAAAAAATAGAATTTTTGATAGAGCACGCCATGTCTTGTCTCCATTAGAGCGTTATAATGGAATAAAAGAAAGACATATATAAATAGAAATGCTATATCTGCACATGTTTAATAAATATAAGCCCCCTTTTCGTACGCACTTCAATCATATTCTAAATATTCTACTAAAAAATAAAAAACTAAAAAGTGGGTAAAAACATCTATCTTCTCTGCGAATCGTTTTTTGAACAATGGAGTCCATGAAAAAATTAAGCGCTAGAAAAATCAACTCTCTC
>SXGR01226581.1_pt1:15000-20000 | contig 28158 bp, 16 predicted proteins | sample 3174711 | NCBI WGS metagenome assembly SXGR01 (sample SAMN11356860, study PRJNA531348) | freshwater metagenome | isolation source: freshwater sample F1-60 | place: China: Fuxian Lake, Yuxi | collected 2017-12-25
GTCGCGAAATTTCTACCGGAGCAGGTGCTATTCGAGAACAATTAGCCGATCTAGATTTGCGAATTCTTATCGATTATTCGGTGGTAGAATGGAAAGAATTAGGAGAAGAAGGCCTCACGGGTAATGAATGGGAAGATCGAAAAATTGGAAGAAGAAAGGATTTTTTGGTTAGACGCATGGAATTGGCTAAGCATTTTATTCGAACAAATATAGAACCAGAATGGATGGTTTTATGTCTATTACCGGTTCTTCCTCCCGAGTTGAGACCGATCATTCAGATAGATGGGGGTAAACTAATGAGTTCGGATATTAATGAACTCTATAGAAGAGTTATCTATCGAAATAATACTCTTACCGATCTATTAACAACAAGTAGATCTACGCCAGGGGAATTAGTAATGTGTCAGGAAAAATTAGTACAAGAAGCCGTGGATACACTTCTTGATAATGGAATCCGCGGACAACCAATGAGGGACGGTCATAATAAGGTTTACAAGTCGTTTTCAGATGTAATTGAAGGCAAAGAGGGAAGATTTCGCGAGACTTTGCTTGGCAAACGAGTCGATTATTCGGGACGTTCTGTCATTGTTGTTGGCCCCTCACTTTCATTACATCGCTGTGGATTGCCTCGCGAAATAGCAATAGAGCTTTTCCAGACATTTGTAATTCGCGGTCTAATTAGACAACATCTTGCTCCGAACATAGGAGTTGCTAAGAGTAAAATTCGGGAAAAAGGGCCGATTGTATGGGAAATACTGCAAGAAGTTATGCGGGGACATCCTGTATTGCTGAATAGAGCGCCTACTCTGCATAGATTAGGTATACAGGCATTCCAACCTATTTTAGTGGAAGGACGCGCTATTTGTTTACATCCATTAGTTTGTAAGGGATTCAATGCAGACTTTGATGGGGATCAAATGGCAGTTCATGTACCTTTATCTTTAGAGGCGCAAGCGGAGGCTCGTTTACTTATGTTTTCTCATATGAATCTCTTGTCTCCAGCTATTGGGGATCCCATTTCCGTACCGACTCAAGATATGCTTATTGGGCTCTATGTATTAACGAGTGGGAATCGTCGAGGTATTTGTGCGAATAGGTATAATCCATGGAATCGAAAAAGCTATCAAAATGAAAGAATTGACGATAATAACTATAAGTCTACAAGGGAGCCTTTTTTTTGTAATTCCTATGATGCGATTGGAGCTTATAGGCAGAAAAGAATCAATTTAGATAGTCCTTTGTGGCTCCGGTGGCGACTAGAGCAATGCGTTATTGCTTCAAGAGAAGCTCCCATCGAAGTTCACTATGAATCTTTGGGTACCTATCATGAGATTTATGGACATTATCTAATAGTAAGAAGTTTAAAAAAAAAAATTCTTTGTATATACATTCGAACCACTGTTGGTCATATTTCTCTTTACCGAGAAATCGAAGAAGCTATACAAGGGTTTTTTCGGGCCTACTCATATGATACCCAATCATATGGTATCTAAGCTAAAAAATTCTATGACACCCATATGAATTCGGGTCTCTCCGGTTCAACTAGGACCCCAGTTCCTGACCCGACTTTCTACCACAATCAAGATCGAGAAAAGGAAGTTTTCCAATCATTGACTCAAACCCATTGGCGAAGTCCACTCAGCGGAATAAGGGGGTATTTATGGCAGAACGGGCCAATCTGGTATTTCACAATAAAGTGATAGATGGAACTGCCATTAAACGGCTTATTAGCAGATTAATAGATCACTTCGGAATGGCATATACATCACACATCCTGGATCAAGTAAAAGCTCTGGGTTTCCAGCAAGCCACTGCTACATCCATTTCATTAGGAATTGATGATCTTTTAACGATACCTTCTAAGGGATGGCTAGTCCAAGATGCTGAACAACAAAGTTTGATTTTGGAAAAACACCATCATTTTGGGAATGTACACGCGGTAGAAAAATTACGCCAATCAATTGAGATATGGTATGCTACAAGTGAATATTTGCGACAAGAAATGAATCCTAATTTTAGGATGACTGACCCGTTTAACCCAGTCCATATAATGTCTTTTTCAGGAGCTAGAGGAAATGCATCTCAAGTGCACCAATTAGTAGGTATGAGAGGATTAATGTCGGATCCCCAAGGACAAATGATCGATTTACCCATTCAAAGCAATTTACGCGAAGGACTGTCTTTAACAGAATATATCATTTCTTGCTACGGAGCCCGAAAAGGAGTTGTGGATACCGCCGTACGAACATCAGATGCTGGATATCTTACGCGCAGACTTGTTGAAGTAGTTCAACACATTGTTGTACGTAGAACAGATTGTGGCACCACCCGAGGGATTTCTGTGAGTCCTCAAAAGAGGACGCTTCCAGAAAGAATTTTTATCCAAACATTAATTGGTCGTGTATTAGCGGACGATATATATATGGGTCCGCGGTGCATTGCCATTCGAAATCAAGATATTGGGCTTGGGCTTGTCGATCGATTCAGAGCCTTTCGAACACAACCAATATCTATTCGAACTCCCTTTACTTGTAGGAGTACATCTTGGATTTGTCGATTATGTTATGGTCGGAGCCCCACTCATGGTGACCTGGTTGAATTGGGAGAAGCTGTAGGTATTATTGCGGGGCAATCCATTGGAGAACCGGGAACGCAACTAACATTAAGAACTTTTCATACCGGCGGAGTATTTACAGGGGGTACTGCAGAACATGTACGAGCCCCTTTTAATGGAAAAATCAAATTCAATGAGGATTTGGTTCATCCTACACGCACACGTCACGGGCATCCTGCTTTTTTATGTTATCTGGACTTGTATGTAATTATTGAGAGCGAAGATATTATACATAAGGTGACTATTCCACCAAAAAGTTTTCTTTTAGTTCAAAACGATCAATATGTAGAATCAGAACAAGTGATTGCTGAGATTCGCGCGGGAACATACACTTTAAATTTGAAAGAGAGGGTTCGAAAACATATTTATTCTGACTCAGAGGGGGAAATGCACTGGAGTACCGATGTGTACCATTCGCCCGAATTTACATATAGTAATGTCCATCTCTTACCAAAAACAAGCCATTTGTGGATATTATCAGGGGGTTCGTACAAATTCAGTGTAGTTCCTTTTTCGCTCCACAAGGATCAAGATCAAATAAACATTCATTATCTTTCTGCCGAACGAAGATATATTTCTAGATTCTCAGTGAATAATGATCAAGTGAGACACAACTTATTTAGTTCGGATTTTTCGGATAAAAAAGAAGATAGGATTTACGATTATTCAGAATTGAATCGAATAATAGGTACTGGGCATTGTGATTTCATATATTCTGCTATTCTCCACGAGAATGCTGATTTATTGGCAAAGAGACGAAGAAATAGATTTATTATTCCATTTCAATTGATTCAAGACCAAGAGAAAGAACTAATGCTGCATTCCCATTCCGGTATCTCGATCGAAATACCCATAAATGGTATTTTCCGTAGAAAAAGTATTCTTGCTTTTTTTGACGATCCTCGATACAGAAGAAAGAGTTCAGGAATTACTAAATATGGGACTCTAGGGGCGCATTCAATCGTCAAAAGGGAGGATGTGATTGAGTATCGAGGAGTCAAAAAGGTTAAGCCAAAATACCAAATGAAAGTAGATCGATTTTTTTTCATTCCCGAGGAAGTGCATATTTTATCCGAATCTTCTTCCATAATGGTACGGAACAATAGTATCATTGGAGTAGATACCCAAATCACTTTAAATACAAGAAGCCAAGTGGGCGGATTGGTCCGAGTGGAAAGAAAAAAAAAAAGGATTGAACTGAAAATTTTTTCGGGTAATATCTATTTTCCCGGAGAAAGAGATAAGATATCTCGACACAGTGGCATCTTGATACCACCAGGAACGGGCAAAACAAACTCTAAGGAATCAAAAAAATTGAAAAATTGGATCTATGTCCAACGGATCACACCTACCAAGAAAAAGTATTTTGTTTTGGTTCGACCTGTAACCCCATATGAAATACCGGACGGTCTAAATTTAGCAACACTCTTCCCCCAGGATCCATTTCGGGAAAAAAGATAATATGCAACTTCGAGCTGTCAATTATATCCTTTATGGAAATGGCAAACCAACTCGGAGAATTTCTGACACAAGTATTCAACTAGTTCGGACTTGTTTAGTGTTGAGTTGGGACCAAGACAACAAAAGTTCTTTCGCCGAAGAGGTCTGTGCTTCCTTTGTTGAAGTAAGGACAAATGGTCTGATTCGAGATTTCCTAAGAATCGACTTAGTGAAATCTCATATTTTTTATATCAGAAAAAGAAATGATCCGTCAGGTTCAGAATTGATTTCTGATAATAGGTCAGATCGTACCAATAAAAATCCGTTTTATTCCATTTATTCCAACGCAAGGATTCAACAATCGTTTAGCCAAAATCACGGAACTATTCATACGCTCTTGAACAGAAATAAGGAATCCCAATCTTTGATAATTTTGTCATCATCTAATTGTTTTCGCATGGGCCCATTCAACGATGTAAAATATCACAATGTGATAAAACAATCAATTAAAAAAGATCCTCTAATTCCAATTAAGAATTTATTGGGTCCTTTAGGAACAGCCCCCAAAATTGCGAATTTTTATTCATCATTTTACCCTTTAATAACTCATAATCAGACCTCGGTAGCGAAATATTTGGAGCTTGACAATTTAAAACAGGCTTTTCAAGTACTTAACTATTATTTAATAGCTGAAAATGGGAGAATTTATAATTTCGATCCATGCCGTACCATCTTTTTGAATGCAGTCAATTTGAATTGGTATTTTCCCCATCATCATTATCATCATAATTATTGTGAAGAAACGTCCACAATAATTAGTCTTGGGCAGTTTATTTGTGAAAATGTATGTATAGCCAAAAGCGGACCACGCCTAAAATCGGGTCAAGTTTTTATTGTTCAAGCTGATTCTATAGTAATAAGATCGGCTAAGCCTTATTTGGCGACT
>SXGR01226581.1_pt1:25000-28158 | contig 28158 bp, 16 predicted proteins | sample 3174711 | NCBI WGS metagenome assembly SXGR01 (sample SAMN11356860, study PRJNA531348) | freshwater metagenome | isolation source: freshwater sample F1-60 | place: China: Fuxian Lake, Yuxi | collected 2017-12-25
TATAACTAGGAAAGAAAAGAGTGCATGATCCCGCGAATTACTTCTGAATAAATTTTTAAAATCATATTATAGAACCATAGCATTTCGTGATTCATTGGTACATCGACTTTGATTCTCTATTAACCAATAATCTGGGACCATTAACATGGTTAAGGCCAAACCCGTTTGAAGTTCAGATGCAGCAGGGTACTCTTTCTACTACTATGTTACTAAATACAGAAATATTTTCAAAACAAAAATGTTTTTTCGATATAAAACACTCATGTCGATAAAACGATTTGAGCCCCTTTTTCCAATGCTGAATCGATGACCTATGTATAAAGGGAGAAGAATTCTTTGAATTTGAAGAAAAAAAAGAAACAACTTTGCTGACAAATTACAATTATACATTATACAATTCTAAGTACAATTAGAAATTCCAAATTATATGTAAATCTTTGATTTATTATTTTTTTTATTATACTTTTTAGTTTTTTGATATATTTTCTATTTTGGTCAGAAGAATCCTCCGAATATTCTGGTCTTGTATTAGTAATCAGTTTCGATATTTTGGAATATGAATAGAGACGAGAGGGAGAGGGTAAGCTCATTACATTAGAAAAAAAAAGATATTGGGAATTAATTCCCAATAAATAAGAAATAATTGAGCGTGAGAGCCAAATGAATCGAAAGGTTCATGTTTGGTTCGGGAAGGGATCATGGAATTTTTGAAATAAAAAAAAAATGAATGGAAAGATAATCTACTTTCATTAAGTGATTTATTAGATAATCGAAAAGAGAGGATCTTGAATACTATTCGAAATTCAGAAGAACTACGCGGGGGGGCTATTGAACGGCTGGAAAAGGCCCGGGCCCGCTTACGGAAAGTAGAAATGGAGGCGGATCAGTTTCGAGTGAATGGATACTCTGAGATAGAACGAGAAAAATTGAATTTGATTAATTCAACTTATAAGATTTTGGAACAATTAGAAAATTACAAAAATGAAACCATTTATTTTGAACAACAAAGAGCGATTAATCAAGTCCGACAACGGGTTTTCCAACAAGCTTTACAAGGAGCTCTAGGAACTCTGAATAGTTCTTTAAACAACGAGTTACATTTACGCACCATTAGCGCTAATATTGGCTTGTTTGGGGTGATGAAAGAAATAACTGATTAGCCCTTTTTTTTACCTTTTACTTTATTGTAGATTGTAGGCATTATTTTTTTTCTTCCAAAAAATAATTAGGAAATACTCATGGTAACTATTAGAGCCGACGAAATTAGTAATATTATCCGTGAACGTATTGAGCAATATAATAGAGAAGTAAAGATTGTAAATACTGGTACCGTCCTTCAAGTGGGCGACGGCATTGCTCGTATTCATGGTCTTGATGAAGTAATGGCAGGTGAATTAGTAGAATTTGAAGAGGGTACCATAGGCATTGCCCTAAATTTGGAATCAAATAATGTTGGTGTTGTATTAATGGGTGACGGTTTGATGATACAAGAGGGAAGTTCTGTAAAAGCAACAGGAAAAATTGCTCAGATACCAGTGAGTGAGGCTTATTTGGGTCGTGTTATAAATGCCCTGGCTAAGCCTATTGACGGTCGGGGTGAAATTTCAGCTTCTGAATCTCGGTTAATTGAATCTCCTGCCCCAGGTATTATTTCGAGACGTTCCGTTTATGAGCCTCTTCAAACAGGCCTTATTGCTATTGATTCGATGATCCCTATAGGACGTGGTCAGCGAGAATTAATTATTGGGGATAGACAGACCGGTAAAACAGCAGTAGCCACGGATACGATTCTCAATCAGCAAGGGCAAAATGTAATATGTGTTTATGTAGCTATCGGTCAAAAAGCATCTTCTGTGGCTCAGGTAGTGACCACTTTCCAAGAAAGGGGAGCGATGGAGTACACCATTGTGGTAGCCGAAACGGCGGATTCCCCAGCTACATTACAATACCTCGCTCCTTATACAGGAGCTGCTTTGGCTGAATATTTTATGTATCGTGAACGACACACCTTAATCATTTATGATGATCTTTCCAAGCAAGCACAGGCTTATCGCCAAATGTCTCTTCTATTACGAAGACCGCCGGGTCGTGAAGCTTATCCAGGAGATGTTTTTTATTTGCATTCGCGCCTTTTAGAAAGAGCCGCTAAATCAAGTTCTCAGTTAGGTGAAGGAAGTATGACTGCTTTACCAATAGTTGAGACCCAGTCGGGAGACGTTTCGGCGTATATTCCTACTAATGTGATTTCCATTACAGATGGACAAATATTCTTATCCGCCGATCTATTCAATGCTGGAATCAGACCTGCTATTAATGTGGGGATTTCCGTCTCCAGAGTAGGATCGGCGGCTCAAATTAAAGCTATGAAACAAGTCGCTGGTAAATCAAAATTGGAATTGGCCCAATTCGCCGAATTAGAAGCCTTTGCACAATTTGCTTCTGATCTCGATAAAGCTACTCAGAATCAATTGGCACGAGGTCAACGATTACGTGAGTTGCTTAAACAATCCCAATCAGCTCCTCTTACGGTGGCAGAACAGATAAGTACTATTTATACCGGAACGAATGGTTATCTTGATTCATTAGAAATTGGACAAGTAAGGAAATTTCTCGTTGAGTTACGTACTTACTTAAAAACGAATAAACCTCAGTTCCAAGAAATCATATCTTCTACCAAGACATTCACTGAGGAAGCGGAAACGCTTTTGAAAGACGCTATTCAGGACCAAATGGAACGTTTTCGACTTCAGGAACAATTATAAATAGAAAATTCTAACTTAATGGAATATAGAAAAATCGATTCTAAATTGCGTCCAATAGGATTTGAACCTATACCAAAGGTTTAGAAGACCTCTGTCCTATCCATTAGACAATGGACGCTTTTCATTACGATTTTTTGACATTTTGACTTTTTTTCTCTTGTTCGGTTTTTTCTTTTCTCTTGGTTGGAAAAACTAAAGAACATGTGAAAAATTGTATTGTTAGGAATTGCGTATTTATTAATTCAATTCAATGATGCTAATGCATCGTTGAATTGAATTAATAAATATTCAAATAGATAGAATAGATTACACCGGGAATCTGGCCATCCAGAGCCAGCTCCCGAAAACAAATCCGGCACAATTCAAAACGGCGGATGAAGCCGCGCGCGCGCGCGC
>SXGR01665921.1_pt1 | contig 28147 bp, 25 predicted proteins | sample 3174711 | NCBI WGS metagenome assembly SXGR01 (sample SAMN11356860, study PRJNA531348) | freshwater metagenome | isolation source: freshwater sample F1-60 | place: China: Fuxian Lake, Yuxi | collected 2017-12-25
AGCTGAGCTACGGGCGCATCCTATAGGCATTATATCGGAGCGTTGGCGGTCGGGCAGTTTGGCGAGGTTGTGACCATGAAGATTGCTTCGGTGAGCCAGCGGCGGGTCTTCGTCGCGCTCCGTGCCGTTTTCGGGGTGTTGCTCGTGTCGTTTCTGCATGCCGCCCCCGCAACTCCGAACGATCCGCTTGAGATACGGTTACGCAGCATGACCAGCGGATTCCGGGGAACGGTCATGCTCCATGCGCGTAATCTCGACACCGGACGCGAAGTCAGCATCGACGCCGACCGGTCGGTTCGCACTGCAAGCACCATCAAGCTGCCGATCGCCTGTGCGCTCGCTGCCGAGGTCGCAGCCGGTCGTGCACGTTGGGATGAGCCCCTGATCGTGGACAAAGGCTCAAAGGTATCGGGTTCCGGCGTTCTCGCCGAATATGCCGATGGCGAGGCGGTCACGCTGCGCACTGCGCGCAACCTCATGATCGTGGTCAGCGATAACATCGCAACCAACCTGATCCTCGATCGGATTCGTGCCGATCGAGTCAATGAATTCATGGCCGGGTTGGGGCTCGAAGCGACCCGTTCGATGCGCAAGATTCGCGGCGACGGCGCGCGCCTCAAACCCGCAGAGGGTTGGAGTCGCGAGGGCGAGAAAGAGGAGAACAAGCGCTTCGGAATCGGGCGCTCGACGCCGCGCGAGATGGTTCGCCTGCTCGAGTTGTTGGAGCAGGGCAAGGCGGTCGATGCCGCAAGTTCGAAAGAGCTGCTGGAGGTGCTCGAGCGTCAGCAGTACAAGGATGGCATCGGCCGCAGGAGTGGCGATCTACGTGTCGCTAGTAAGTCTGGCAGTCTCGATGCCCTGCGCAGTGATGTTGGCGTGGTCTATACCAAGCACGGCCGTATCGCGATAGCCGTCACCGTCGATGACATGCCGCAGATCGATTATTCACCCGACAACGTCGGTAACAAGCTAATCGCCGATTTGGCGGCTGTGCTGATCGACGAACTCAAGTAGTACGCCGCGCTTGCTGCGATGCCGCTATACCCCACTGGCCAGTCCAGTAGAGCAGCATCAGCAAAATCTGTAATGCGAGCATTGGAGCAATGAAGCGGTTGTGGGCGACCAGCGTGTCGCTAAGACCGAAGCTGCTCGCTCCCAATGCGGCCATCCAGGCGATCGGACGCGCGACACTCTGGTCCGCTACCAACGCCAATGCGCGCCACATCATTATGCAAATCACTACCACGTAACCAAGTACCGGCAAAGTCATGGCGCCGAGATAGGGCTGCAACCAAAGAAAAGTGCCGAGACCGAACGTCGCTACCGGAATTGCGACGATTAATACGGGCCGACGCGAGTGTCGAAGGAAAGCGGCGATGTAGGTGACATGCGCGATGAGAAAAGCGCCGAGTCCGACCAAGAGAAATCGGGGCGAGGCCTCGAGGCACACATCGCCGATCGCTGATAGGAGCAACCCGATCCCGATGAGACGTGTGCCGTGCTCGCGCCAAGGTACGAGCCAGACCGCCATCAGGATGACGGGGATAGCTTTTAGCGCCAAGCGCAACGCGGGAGCATCAATCAGCAAACAGAGTAGATATATGACTGCGACGACGATACCGCAGCGCAAAAGATCTCGCGAACGGAAGCTCAAGCTTTGCGTGCTCGCCACCGAGTAATGCGTCGTTCAAACCGATTTTTTTCTTTGAAAAGTACCACACCGGTAAGCAGCAAGAGATACCATATATCGATGCTACCGCCACCGCCGCGCGGCGCATTGACAGTCAGGGTCAAGCTTTGCGGCGCGCTCGTGAAAGTGCCGTCGGTTGCAGTGACCGTGACCGTGTAGTCACCCGCCACCGAGTTTGGCCACAAAAATTCGCCGGTGGAGGAATTGAAGGTGGAATTGAGTGGCGCACCGGTGAGCGCGTAGGTCAGAACATCACCATCAGGATCGGTTGCCGAGGCTTTGAAGCTTACGGTTCCACCCGCCGTGGCCGTGATCGGGGTGAGCAAAGTGAGCACGGGTGTGCCATTGGATCGCACGTCGACGACACCGCTGGTCGCCGCGATGCCATCGGCGTCGGTCGCCGTGAAGCGAAAACTCATACGCGCGGTGTTCGGCGCCACGAACGTTGCTTGAGGTGTGCTGCCGTTCGAGAGTGTGACGGCAGGCCCGGCCGTCTGTTGCCAGCGGTAGGTGAGGTCCGTATTTCCCGAGGGTTTCGGTGTTGCGGTGCCGCTCAGCGTCACGGTGGTACCGTTCTCAACTACGGCTGCGTTGGCCTGTGCGGTGACGGTTGGCGTCAAATCCACGAGTCTTTGCAGAGCGCGGCTTGCATCGAGCATGCCTGCGCCGCAGAGGTTATCCGCTTTACCAGCACAAAACGTACCCGCCGGAAACGCGCGCGCCGTAGCTGCCAGCAAATTTTTGACCGTATCGACCAGCAGTGAAGGCATGGCCGATAGCAGCAGTGCTGCGGCGCCGGCCACATGGGGAGCTGCCATGCTGGTGCCGGTTTTGCCTGCATAGGTTTCGCCGCTCGGAGTCGTGGTACCGGCATTGGTCGTCGAGGCGACTAACCGCCACCCCGTGCCCGCAGCACCCGTGTTGCCCTGCGGCACGCAGTTGAGTGCGGTAGTCGTGCAAGATCCACCACCCGGTGCGCTCAAAGTAGTGCCTGCGCCGTAGCTCGCGTAGTTAGCCTTATCACCTTCGAGGGTGTGCGCCGTCACGGCGATCACACCTGTGCAGTTTGCGGGTGAACTGATGACCGAACGGCTGTCGTTACCTGCCGATACGACCAGCACCGCACCCGCAGACCGAGCGGCCGTGATGGCGTTCTGTCTGCTGGCGGGGCAACTCGTGCTGGCAGCGCCGAGGCTGAGGTTGATCACGCGTGCCGGATTGGGGTTGTTCGGTATGCCGAGATCAGACCAGGTACCGCTCGCCGGTTGTGCGCCGGCGGCCCAGCGAATCGCATCCGTGATATCCGAGCTGTAGCCGAAACATTTGCCGAGAGCGCGAATGGCGAGCACCTTGGCTTCGTAGGCAATACCGGCGACCCCCGTACCGTTGTTGGTGACGGCGGCTACCGTCCCGGCGACGTGGGTACCGTGCCAGGAACTCGAGGCCTTGCGACAGGGATTCGACCCGCCACCAAACAGCGCGATTTTAATGTCTTCGTCATCGATCCAGTCACCTGGGTCCGCAGGATCGTTGTCGCGAGTGTTACCGTCGTTGGCGACCAAAAATTTTCCATCGCTGTCTGCAGAGATGAAATCATGACCGCGGATGACGTTCGCCTCGAGATCGGCGTGGGTGGTGATACCCGTATCGATGACTGCCACGACCACGCCCTTACCACGCGTGACGTCCCAGGCGGTCGGCAGATTGGCGCCGCCCGGTTTTTCGGGAGTGGGCGCCTTGAGATGCCAAAGAATATCGCGGCTGTCACCAAAAAAAGGATCGTTCGGTACCAGTAGCGGAAATAGGTATTCATCGATCTCGACGCTGGCCACTGCCGGATCGAGTCGTAATCTTTGAGCGACACGCTCTGCAGCATTACGCTCCAGCGGCTCGACGAGTCGCAACACGTGCGAGAGATCGGCCGTAGGTCGACGATAACCGACAGTCACGCCACCCCGCGTGCTCAGGGTTTCGAGTCGCGCTGCAGAGGGGCGGTTGAGACGCCCCACGGCAAGATCATCACGAAAGCGCACGAGGAGTTGCGTGATCGGGAGATCGGATGCGCGCTGAGGCTCTAGTACTTCGCGCAGCGGCGCGGCGTCGGTTCGCAGCGATGCAGCCGCCAGCAGTTCGATCGCCAGCGCTATCGTCACGAGCGCGCTGGTACTGCGCATGTTCAGAAGAGACCCGGGATGTCGCGCTGCGCCGGCGACGGTTGATCCGGCAAGGGCATCGGATCGATGTCGAGGGCGAGCTGCTCACTGACCACCGTCGATGGCTCGAGTCCAGAGGCGGTCGCGGTCTCAGCCGAAGTGATGGGAATGGCGGTGCAGGATTTACCCTGCAACCAATCGAGAGCTTGTCGCGTCGACACTTCGCCTGCGGTGCCAAGCGGTTGTGTGAAGTCATCGTTAGCGCGGCAGCTTGCCTTCACGGCTTCGGCAAGACCATTGAAGTAAGCATCGGAGTTTGCCGAATTACGGGTGGTGAAAGCGACGACGCGCAGTCGATCATCACAGGCGGCATTGTCGCGGGCAATTTGTCCCACTGGTTTACCGTAGGTGTTGCTGCCGATGAGCGCGAGTTTGTCGTTGAAGAAGGGAATGAAGCCATTGACGACGAGCTCGCTGGCCGAGGCCGAGGAACCCGTGGTGATGAAGGCGAGCTTGGTGGGCGAAGCCGATTGGCTTTGCGGTGCAAAACGTTTGATCGAATCGTTGACCGACTTCGAGGGGCGGAACGTCAGCTGCGAAAAGATTTCGCTGGTCTGTCGGTTGCCACCGAGCAGGTCGCCCATCAGATTACCGGTCGAGACCAGGCCACCCCCGTTGTAACGGAAGTCGATGATGATTTCCGTGACACCCGCTTCGCGAAACTTCAGAATTTCCTCGCGCAAGCGGTTATCGGCCGTACTGATGAACGTGCGCAGGTTGATGTAGCCGTAACGCTTACCGGCGTCGGTGATGATGCGCCCGCCGTAGCGGCTCGATACGGGTTCAATCGAGTAGTCGGCTTTGGCGATCGTCACCTCGCGCGAGGTGGTGCCACGCACGATTCGCAGCACTCGGGTTGTCCCGGCAGTACTCGGTCCGAGCGCGTTCGAGACTCCCTGCGCGCCCTCGGCGGCAAAGATATCGGAGACGAGGCGCAGATTACTGCTCGAAGTGCCGATGGCAGTCAGTTCGTCGCCGCGGTCGATGTTGGCCGCAAGTGCCGGAGTACCCTCGAATGCCTCGAGGATGAACACGCGGCGCGCCGTCGAGTCGTAGCCCAGACGAATGCCGAAGCCTGCCGTGGCGCCGGAGTTGAAGTAGGCGTCTTCCTCGGAGGCCGAAGTGATATAGGTGAAGTTGCGGTCCTTATTCTGCGCGCGTGCCGTCGCCGTCATGGCGCTGATCAAGGCATCGACCGAAGAATAGTTGGCGACGTTGACGTTGGTGGGCAGCGTCTCGGGATAGAGATACCACTCGTTGAGCTGCGCGACGACGAAGTTTTGGCGATCAGCGAGGCTGCAGGCCGCCGCGGTGTTATTGACGGGAGTGCCCGTGACCGCGTTCGATGCCGCACTACTGCCGACGGAATTGCGCGCGGTGACCGAGCAGCTGTAACTCGTCCCGTTGCTGAGGTTGGTCACCGTCAACGGGCTAGAGGGACCGGTCGCGGAGCGCGTCGCGCCGCCGCCCGTGCAAGAGACCGTGTAATCGATGATGGCGGAAGAGCCGCTGCTGCCGGGTGCCGTGAAGCTCAAGGTCAGCGTGCCGTTACCGGTGGCGATGGTGATGCCGGTCGGTGAACCTGGCACCGAGCTGCCCGTGCTTCCACCCGTGTTGCCGCCAGCACTCGCACCGGAGCTGCCGCCACCTCCACCGCAGGCGGCGACCACTATCGAGGCGATGAGTGCGAGCGCGGTACCGCGCGAAACACGCAAAAGAGCGAACGTCATGGGCGGGATATCCTCAACTTTGGTGCGCTGGCGCACCTAGCCAATTCTAGTGGATTTTCTACGCCGGTTCAGAGCATCACGAACTGCAGTTCCCCCCTCGACGAGACGGACTTCGACCGCAGGTAGACGATTACTGACTGCGCTCGCCGCCCGGATGATCAGTGCAGCCTTAGCCTACAACCATCCTCGCTGCTTGAAGTACATGAAGGGGATGATTGCCGAAATCGCCACGATGCCGAGCGCGCCCCAGAACCCCCAGGCCGTGTGTGAGGTCGGGATGACGTGAAGTTCATGCTAAAAATGGCGCCGATGACCGAGGGCGGCAGCAATACGACCGTTACCACCGAAAAAATCTTCAACTAGATATTGTTCTAATCAATGTTGATCATGCCGAGCGTGGTATCAAGTAGGAATTACACCTTTATTTCTTATAAACGTCGCGTGGTTGCTCAGTTGCTCGGTATCGCGGAAAACGGATTGCAGTCGACTTTTGACATCCTCCTCGAGTCGAATGCAGTTCGACTGCTGCAGAAAGCCCACGAGGCGTGTAAGGCCGCCGAGCGTTTCGCGTGCCTTGGAATTCAGATCGCCGTTACGGCCGACCCGCTCGATAATCGCGATCGCGGCGCTACCCGTTGCTGGGCGTGCCGAAGACTTCGGCGGAGAGGGCGTCCATCTCGTCGGTCGTCCGCTCGATTACGTCGGCAATTCGATTGACCATCGCCTCGAGTAGCCCGGTGAGAATTGCCGCGGCCGAGCTGCACTACCCAGGGTGACGATCGGCGTAGGCGATGAAGCGCCGGAACGGCAGCGGATCAACGTAGCGATTGGTGATCAAGCGCTCGGACGTCAGGATGAACGTGATCTAGCTGTTTTCGGGACGGAGCGTGTCGAGTTTGGTGACGACGGTCCGTCATGTAGAGGACGTCGCCTTCCTGATAAAAGCGATTCGACGCTTCGATCTCGTGCATCTCCTCGCGGGTCGGAACGTCGACGCGCAAGAACTGCTCGATCCGTGACTCTTCTGCCGCAGTGGGTTCGAGCAGGTCGATCCAGAGCGCGTCTTCGGGGACGGCAGTTGCGCCATGCACGGTCTCGCTGTGGAGACCAACTGCATCCAATCTGAAACAGAGAATCACGCGCGCCGGTCCGGAGTCGGGCGCGAGACGCTCAGCGAGCCTTCTCCGCCTTGGCCAAATCGTTGATTAGGCCGAGCATCTGCGGCATGCCGCCCGCCATGCCGAGGTCGGTCGAGAACTTGCCGTTTACCGCCATGAAAGGCGTGCCTTCGGCCCGGTAGCGCCGCACAAGCTCATCCGCCTGCCGCAGCTTGGTATTCACCCACATCGAGTTCCAGGCATCAGTGAAAGCCTTTTCCTGAATGCCCTGCTGCTTCGCCCAAGCCACCATCACCGGCAAGGTGGACTCTTCGTCGCGCCCGAGCAAGCCGTTGCCACCGCGAAAAATGGTGTCGAATACTTTGGTGTGCAGACGTTCGTCCTGCTTGATTGCCTGCAAGGTGTAGAAGAGACGCGCATGCAACTTCGCACCGGCATTCCAGGTTACTGGTACGCGCACGAACTCTACGTTGGCAGGCTTGCCGTTTTTCTTCCAGCTTTCGAGAAACGGGTCGAGCGAGTAGCAGTGGCTACAGCCGTACCAGAAGATTTCGAGGACTTCGACCTTGCCGGGAGTCACGTTCGTGGGTATCGCCGGGCTGATACGGCGATAGTGCCGACCTTCTTGCCAGCGCCCATCTTTGGCCGCAGCGTCTTGTGCATGGGTGGACGGGGCGTCAACGCCGAATAGCAGCGTTGCACCGAGGAGTGCGATGAAACTGCTGCGAGCGAAACGCATCAGCGCAGCCCCTGAATGTAGCTGGCGAGCGCCTTCTTGTCGTCTTCGTTCAGACGCTTGGAGATCGAACTCATCATGTAGCCGTTGCGTGACTTGGTCGGCATGTTAGTGGCGATGTCGATGTAGCGCTGATCAGCCGCGTAATCGAGCAATTGTTTGAGCGTGTACGTGGAATGTTGTGCGCGTAGAGCCGGGAAACCCGAGCCCGGGTTGCCAAGGCCCACCGGGCCGTGGCACGAAGTGCACGAGGGAATTCCACGACCGCGATCGCCACCGCGATAGAGTGCTTCGCCCGTCTTGTAGTTGGCAGCGTCGGCCTCGAGTCCGCTAGGCGTCTGAGTGGAAAAATACGCCGCCAGATCAGCGATGTCCTCATCGGTGAGTGCCATCGCGAGCGGGTACATCACCATGTTGTTTCGATGGCCGGCTCGGAACAGGCGCAGTTGCTCTTCGATATAGCGCGCATTTTGTCCGGCGAGGTTCGGCCATTCGGGATTGACGCTGTTGCCGTTGACGCCGTGGCAGGCCGTGCAAACAGCCGCTTTGGTGGCCCCCGCTTCGGCATTGCCCTTGGCTTGCGCGCCGGGCGCCAGCACGACGGCGAGAACCACGGTGGCGAGGGTGGTGGCGAAGGTCTTGACGGTCAGCATTTCTCGAGGCTCCGGACATCTTTCGCAGCGCAAAAGTTTACACTAACCTCCCTTTGGTTCGGGCCCTCGGGGGCGTAACCGCGTGTCGCAATATCCGCAGGCCGCATTCCTCTTGAGTGTCGCCGCCCCCCCGCAGTTCCCGGCCGACCTCGGCGCCGAGGTGGCCGTTGCAGGTCGCTCCAACGCCGGCAAGTCGAGCGCCATCAATGCCATCTCGGGGCGCAAGGCGCTCGCCCGCACCAGCAAGACGCCCGGGCAGACCCGGCTGCTCAATTACTTCGAACTCGAGACCGACCATCGGATCGTCGATCTGCCGGGCTATGGCTACGCGGCCGTCAACCCGGAGGAGCGCCGCAAGTGGGTACCCCTGATCGACGCGCTGCGGTCGCGGGCGAGCTTGCGGGGTCTGATGTTGGTGGTGGACGTCCGACGAGGGCTGCGGGACGAGGATCTTGCGCTCATCGACTGGGCGGAGCCGAGGCATCGCGGCGTGCACGTACTGCTCGCCAAGGCCGACAAGTTGAACCAGGCCGAGCGGGCGAAGGCCTTGCGCGAGGCTGCCGCAACGCTGGGTGAGATTGCGACCGTGCAGCTTTTTTCGGCCCATTCTGGTCTCGGAGTCGAGCCGGCGCGCGAGCGACTGGCGGCGCTCTGGACCGCCGCGGCGACGTGAACACCGCTCCATGAAACCGTGCCATAAAAAAACCCCCGAGCACCTTTCGATGGCCGGGGGCAGACCAGCCTGGCACAGGTCTTGAGGCCAGGCACCCACTGGGAGGGAGGAGAAGCGGGGAACGCACTGCGTTCGCAAGCTTTGACCTGCGCTTGCGGCAAGGGTTCAGATTAAATTTCTCTTCTGGTTAACGAGTTGGAACGCCACATGTTGCTCTTTGGCAACAAGCAGCTCAATGCGCTTCGTCCCAATTCTTACCAGTCTCCATATCGACCTTCAGCGGCACGTGTAGTGCCTCGCGCCCGGCGTCCACCATGCATCCGCGGACGGCCGCGGTGACTCGAGCGACCGCCTCCGTGCGAACTTCAAGTACGAGTTCGTCGTGCACCTGCATGATGAGTCGCGCATCGTCGCCGCCTTCCTGACCGCACCAGGCATCGACCGCAATCATGGCGAGCTTGATGAGATCGGCCGCAGTACCCTGCATCGGCGCGTTGATGGCACTGCGCTCGGCGTATTGCTGCAGCGTACGATTGCGCGAGCGGATGTCGGGCAAATAGAGCCGGCGTCCGAACACGGTTTCGACGTAGCCGGTATCCCGCGCCTGCTCGCGCGTACGGTCCATGTAGGCCTTCACGCCCGGATAACGCTCGAAGTAAAGATCGACATATCTTTGAGCAGCACCGCGTTCGATGCCGAGCTGGCGTGCCAGCCCGAATGCCGACATACCGTAGATTAGGCCGAAATTGATCGCCTTCGCTGAGCGGCGTTGTTCGATGCTCACATCTTCAAGCGGTACACCGAACACTTCGGCGGCCGTGGCTTGGTGCACGTCACGGTCAGCCGCGAAAGCCCCGCGCAGGCCCGCGTCATCCGACAAGTGAGCCATAATGCGCAACTCGATCTGCGAGTAATCCGCCGCAAGCAGTGCGTGCCCCGCAGGTGCGATGAATGCCTGACGGATACGTCGACCCTCAGGCGTGCGGATCGGAATATTTTGAAGGTTGGGGTCTGTGGACGACAGCCGTCCCGTTTGCGCCACCGCTTGATGGTAGGACGTGTGCACTCGGCCGGTTTCGGCATTGATCTGCAGCGGCAGTTTTTCGGTGTAGGTGCTGCGCAGCTTGGCGATGCTGCGATAGTCGAGGATAAGTCTTGGTAGTGCGTACGCGTCCGCGAGTTCCTCGAGTACGTCCTCCGCAGTCGAGGGCTGTCCAGTCGGCGTCTTGCGCAGCACCGGGATCTGCATCTTCTCGAACAGGATCTGCTGCAGCTGTTTGGGTGAATCGACATTGAACTCGCTGCCGGCTTCGGCATGTGCCGCGAGCTTCAACTCTTCGGCGCGTCGTGCGAGTTCGCTGCTTTGCACACGCAGCATCTCGCGATCGATCAGTACGCCGCGGCGCTCCATTCGCTGCAGCACCGACACCAGTGGTTGCTCGAATTCTTTGTACAGTTTTTTCAGCAGCGGTTCACGCTCGATCGCCGACCAGAGCGCGCGATGCAGACGCATGGTGATATCGGCATCTTCGGCAGCATATTCGCCAGCTTGTTCCAGACTCACCTGTCCAAAGGGAATCTGTTTTGCACCCTTGCCGGCGACATCTTCGTAGCTGATAGTGGTGATACCGAGGTAGCGCAGCGCCGCAGAATCCATGTCGTGACGCGTGGCGACGCTATTCCAGACATACGACTCGAGCATGCTGTCATAACGCATGCCGCGCAGCATGATGCCGTGATTGGCGAGAACGTGTGTATCGTATTTGAGGTGATGTCCAAGCTTCGCGTGACGGTCGCTCTCAAGCAGCGGCTGCAGCCTCGCGAGCACCGTATCGCGATCGAGCTGCAGCGGTGCACCGACGTAATCATGAGTGAGTGGTACGTAGGCAGCTTTACCGGGTTCGATGCAGAACGAAATACCGACGATGCGTGCTGCCATGTAATCGAGACTCGTGGTCTCGGTATCGAAGGCAAAGAGTTCGGCGGCTTCGAGCGTGCTGCACCAACGCTCGAACGTCGCCATATCGAGCACGATTTCGTAGGTGCGCGGCGCATCGGCAATCCCGGGGCGTAGCTCGAGTGCGTCGGACTGCGACGCCAACGTGGCAGAGCTTGCGAGTATCGCTACCGCTGTCGGCACTACTGTCGCCGTGTTCGGGCCGTCGGATTCAGCCGGGCCACTGAGCCCGCGCAACAGTGCCTGAAACTCGAGGCGCGTATACCAGTTGCGCAGCAGGTCGTGATGCTGCGGTTTGCGCGCTAGATCTTGCGCAGCATCGGGCAAGTCAACGTCGCAGCGTATGGTCGCGAGGCGTCGAGAGAGTTCTAGCGTTTCGAGGCCGGCACGCAGGTTTTCGCCCACTTTGCCGGCGACCTCGCCGGCATGCGTGACGAGATTATCGAGCGTAGAATATTGACCGAGCCACTTTGCGGCGGTCTTTGGACCGACTTTGTCGATGCCCGGGATGTTGTCCGAGCTGTCACCGACCAGGGCCAGATAATCGATCATCTGCTCGGGCCAGATGTCGAACTTCGCTTTGACGCCAGCACGGTCATAGATGCTGCCGCTCATGGTGTTGATCAGCGTGATCTGCGACCCGACGAGCTGACACATATCTTTGTCACCAGTCGAGATCACGACGGTGCCGCCCGCATCGGCGGTGCGCTTCGCGAGCGTACCGATGACGTCATCCGCCTCGACGCCACTGATCCGCAGCAGTGGTAGCCCGAGTGCCTGCACGATTTCGAGTAACGGATCGACTTGCGCGCGCAGGTCGTCAGGCATCGGTGGTCGATGCGATTTGTATTCTGCGTACAGCTCGTCACGGAACGTTTTGCCCGGCGTGTCGAACACTACCGCGATCTGCACGGGATTCGTCTCGCGCAAGAACTTCAGCAGCATGTTGACTACGCCGAGCACGGCACCGGTCGGCTCACCACGTGAGTTCGTCAGCGGCGGTAGGGCGTGAAAGGCGCGGTAAAGATAGGACGACCCGTCGATCAGGACGAGGTCGGGATTTAGTGGTAAGGCAGTCATGCGAGCGCAATGATGCCTGCAAAAAATAAACCGGGCAGCGCGGCTTCACGCGACGCTGCCCGGTACATTGAAAAACGCTCAGTGTTGATCGGCGACGATCAGGCTGGCCTTGTCAGGCAACGCCCGCCGCCTTCACGTAGACCTTGCACCAGCCCGGGTTCTTGACCAGCTTGCCCGGGAACAGATTGCACTTAGCGAGCGGCGCCTTGCGGTTCTTGTCGGCCCACTGCAGGCAGTTGCCGCAGTTCTGTTCAGGCTTGTGGTTCGGATTGGCTTTTCGGTCGACCTTCTTGCTGTCCTCGACGTAGCCCAGCGCTTTGGCAGCGGGCTCAGAGGGGTTCAACGTGGGCAGCGCCCCTGCAGCCGGCTTGGCCTGCGCAAAGGCAGTTTCGACTACGACCGGAATGGCCGGCAGACCCAGTACGGAGGCACCGAGTACCTGACGGCGAGTGAGCTTGTCAGACTTCATGGGCAAATCCTTTCGAGTGATGAGTTCGATCGACGGCCGAAGTATACGCCGCTCGTCAACCGCTCGGCGGACCGCGCGGTCGATTGACGCATCACGACTTCGGTGCAGGGGCGCTTGCTGGCGTGGGAGGAGTTTCGATGGGCGTCGCAGGGGAGCCACGCTCGCGAATGATCACCTGACCACTGTCCTCGGGTAGATATAGCGCGCCGGTTTGGCCGCAGGCGCCGAGTGCGAGCACGCCGGCCGCGACCAGCAATAGGGTTCTCGGTCGCAAGGATGCAGTGGGCGGGATCATGTCGGCAGTGTGCGCGTGTCGCGCAGGGCGAGCCAGCCGCGCAGCACGCGGTAGAGCACCCAGATACCGATGACAAAGAGGCCGACGGCGGCGGTGGCGAAGCCGACGAGGACCAGCATCAGCGGCGCCGAAAACAGCAGCACCAAAGCGCTGGTGACGAAGGCGATCCAGAAGGTGCGGATCTGCCACGAGAAGTGCGACTCGAGCCAGGTTTCGCGCACTTCGCGGCGACGTGCGTAGTTCATGATGACCGCGACGATGGAGGGGATACCAAAGATAAAACTGCCGACGATCGTCGCGGCGCCGCTAACACCGACGAGCACCGACAGGGCGTGCATAGCGTAGATGACGTGAGTCCAGGTCACCATCGAGGGATCGGGGACGCGATCAAAGTTATTCATGAGTTATTTTGACACGACGGAGCGAAGTTTGTTCCATCGTCCACGACTGTTGTCTATATCCTGGGGTTTGTATCAGCGCCGGTTGATGACGGCCATCGTGATGCGCGATACACAGATGAGTTGCTCGCGAGAGTTGCTGATTTCGACCGTCCACACTTGACTTCGGGCGCCGGCGTGAAGTAATCGAGCGGTACCGGTCACCGTCTCGCCCTCGAGTGCCGGTCGCAGGTGGTTCGCGTTGATTTCCTGGCCGACGGCGGCATGGGCCTCATCGACACAACAGTTGGCGCCGACGCTCGCGAGCGTCTCGGCCCAGGCCCCCGAGGCGCCGCCGTGCAGCAGTCGCATCGGCTGACAACTGCGCGCATTCACCGGCATCGTGCCCTGCAAAAAATCGGTGCCGCGTTCCGTAAACACGATGCCTAGCGCCTCCACCATGGTCTCGCTCGAGCGCGCGTTCATCAGTTCGAGCGTGGCGTCGTGACGCCACCGGATTCTTTGACCGGTCACGATGGATCCTGCCCGGTCTCGGGCTTTGCGGCACGATCGGCGGCGAGCGCCGCACCGACTCGACGATAGGCCTCGCGAAACGGGATGCCTTCACGGACGACCAGCTCGTTCGCACGCTCGGCGGCGTGGATGGCCGGGTCGAGTTCGATGTGCTGTACGCGGAAACCCATCGCATCGATGGCGGGGACGAGAATGCCTGTGCTCGCCAGCGCGAGATCAATGCCTCGAAAAAGCGGCGCTTTCAAGAGTTGTAGATCACGCTGATATCCGGACGGCAGTTTGGCGAATATGCCGAGCGCTTCGACGAGGCAGCCATGCGCCGAGGCCGTACGACCGCGCAGCAGTTCGAACACGTCGGGGTTACGCTTCTGCGGCATGATCGACGAGCCGGTGGTGAATTCGTCCGGCAGTTCGAGGAAAGCGAATTCCTGCGTGTAAAAAAGACAGACGTCGGCGGCAAAGCGACCGAGATCTTGCATCAGCAGGGTAATCTCGAACAAAAGTTGCGCTTCGGCTTTGCCGCGCGACAGCTGTACCGCCGTGACTGGCTCGTGCACCACATCGAAGTCGAGTGCGGCGCGCGTCGCTTCGCGATCGAGCGGCAGACCGGGCGTGCCGTATCCGGCAGCCGAGCCCAGTGGATTTTTGCCGAGCCGGCGCTGCACGCTGCGTAGACCCGCAGCATCGTCACGCAGCTCGGCGGCAAAGCCGTCCGCCCACAGGGCCACTGAACTCGGCATGGCTTGCTGCATGTGTGTATATCCTGGCAGCTCGATGTCACCCTGACGCAGCGAGAGTCGATCGAGTGCTGCGGCGACGCTCTCCGCACCCGAGGCGAGTTGCACGGTCGCATCGCGCAGATAGAGTCGCAGTGCAGTGAGTACCTGATCGTTGCGCGAGCGACCGAGATGCACCCGACCGCCGGCCGCCCCGATTCTTGCGGTCAGCCGCTTTTCGAGTGCGGTCTGTCCGTCTTCGTCCGCCAGTTCGATGCGCCATTCGCCTCGGGCGTGCGCCGCCGCGAGCGTTTCGAGCCCGCTCTCTATGGCCTCGCAGTCTGCCGCCGAGAGCAGACCCTGATCGTGCAGCATTTGGGCATGCGCGATCGATGCGCGCGCATCGTAGGACACCAGGCGCTCGTCGAGCGCGTGATCTTCACCCGCCGTGTAGGCGAGCACACGCTCATCGAGCGGCGCGCCTTTGTCCCAGAGCCGCGTCATGAGCGTCCTGCGTCACCCGCGGCGAGCTCCGCCGGAGCGAGCTTGCCGATGTCGGCGACGACCAGTGTGCCAGTGCCTTCGTTGGTGAACACTTCGGCGAGGATCGCGTCGCTTGCCTTGTACGAGATGATGTGAACGCGTTTCACTCCGCCCTGAATGGCGCTCTCGATGGCTTTGGCCTTCGGCAGCATGCCATCGACGATGCGCTTTTCGTCGCGCAGTTGCTTGAGACCGGCGAGATCGGTGTACGAGATCATCGAAGTCGGATCTTCGACCCGCTCGAGAATACCCGGCGCCCCCATACAAAGAATCAATTTTTCGGCACCGAGTGCCGCGCCGATGGCCGAGGCTACGGTGTCGGCATTGATGTTGAGCAGCGTGCCGGAATTATCACTCGACAGGGGTGAGATGACCGGCATCAAGCCGTTGTCGAGCAGCTTCCGGATGACGTCGGTATCGATGTAATCGATATCGCCGACGAAGCCGTAGTCGATGATCGTATCGCCCGTTTGCAACTTTACGGGCGCGCGCTTGTGCGCCTGCACCAGCCCCGCATCGACGCCGCTCAGGCCGATTGCCTGAATTTCGAGCTCACGACAGATGGCGAGGATGCGCGTGTTGATGAGGCCCGAAAGTACCATGGCAGTGGCGTCGATCGAGCGCTCGTCGGTGACGCGACGACCCTCGACCATCTGCGTGGGTACACCCAATTTCTCGGTGACTTCAGTCAACTGCGGACCGCCGCCATGCACGAACACGACGCGAATGCCGAGCGAATGCAGTACTGCAATCTGTTCGATGAGCGCACGCGTGGCATCGGCGTCACCGAATACGCCACCACCTGCCTTCACCACGAAGGTCTTACCTTTATAAAGGCGGATGTACGGCGCAGCACCGCGCAGCGCACGGATGACGGCTGCGGGGTCGGCTCGGTGCATGATCATCGTTCGATTCCTCCATTCGAAAGCAGGCGGTGCAGGACTGCCATCTGCGCGGGCAGTCGGTTGTAGGCCTCGCGTTGTACGATGCTGCGCGGGCCATCGAGTACCTCGTCGGCAACGGCGACGTTTCGGCGCACCGGCAGACAATGCATGAACTTGCAATCTTTGGCTGCTGTGGAAAACCAGTTTTCACACACGCACCAGTCGGCAAGACCCGCGCGTAGCGCAGCATCGCCGACGCTGTCGCCATAGTGCGTGGTCGACCCCCATTCTTTGGCGTAGACGACGTCCGCTCCGGCCAGCGCCTCGGCGCGATCGTTGGTCTCGCGTACGCTGCCACCCGATGCGGCCGCCGCGGCGCGGGCCTTGTCCATGATTTCCGGCGGCAGGGCATAGCCCTCGGGTCGCAACACCACTACGTCCATGCCGCGATGTGCCGCCATGTGTACGGTCGCTGCAGGGACGGCAATCGGCGTGACGCGCGGATGATTCGCCCAGCTCAGCACGAACTTCGCGCGTTTCGGTACGGCGAGATCTTCCAGCGTCTTCCAGTCGGCGAGTGCCTGGCAGGGGTGATTGACCGCCGACTCAAGGTTGATCAAAGGCTTGTCGACCACCGCCGACATCGCGCGAAAACCGGTCTCGGCAAGATCGTATTTCAGATCCTTGCCGTCGGCGAACGCGCGGATGCCGAGTGCATCGGCGTACAAAGCCAGCACCGGCAAGCCTTCCCGCACATGCTCTGCCGCAGCGCCATTCATGGTCACGCCTATCCGACTTTCGAGCTGCCAGGTACCTTGTCCGGGCGTGATGACGAACGAACTGCCGCCGAGTCGCATCATGCCGACCTGGAAAGACGACAGCGTACGCAGAGAGGGGTTGAACATCACGAGACTGAGTATCTTGCCCGCGAGTGCTCGTGGCTCCGGGTGCGACTCGAGATGATTGGCGAGTGCGATGAGATCGAGGATCTCCTCGCGACTGAAATCGGCAAGGTCAAGGAAGTGTTTCATAAATCGCACAAGGCTTCGCGCAGAAGATCGACGTGCTTTTCTTTGAGTGTATAGGGCGGCAGCAGGCGCAGCACGTTGGGGTCGGCGCTGGTGCCGGCGAGGATGTTCCGCTCGAGTAGCGTCTTTTGAATTTCTTTGGCAGGTCTGGTGGTGATTAGACCATGCAGAAAACCTGCTCCCTGGTGCCCGGTAACCGGGCCTACGGTGCAGGTGTCACGCAGGTATTTCGCGACCCGCCGTACGTTTTCGAGCAGTCCTTCGGTCTCGATGGCGTCGATCACGGCCTCGATGACGGCGCAGGCCATCGGACCGCCACCGAACGTGGTACCAAGTCCCTCGAGCTTGATGGCGGCCGTCACGCGCGGCGTCATCAGCAGTGCGCCACAGGGGAAGCCATTACCCAGCGCCTTAGCGGTCGTGATCATGTCTGGACTCACGTCATAGAAATTGGCGGCGAACGGCTGACCGCTACGCCCGAAGCCGATTTGCACTTCATCGAAGATCAGCAGCGCCCCGACTTCATCGCAGCGCGCGCGCAATGCAGCCAGAAACTCGTGACCCATGTCGAAGGCGCCGCCCACGCCCTGCACGGGTTCGACGATGACCGCTGCAGTGTCGGCGTCGACCTGTGCGGCGATGGCACCGATGTCGCGGCGCGGCACCCAACCGAGGTCGAACGGCGCACGCGGAAATTCGTACCACTTTTTATCGGCACCCCAGGTGATGGCGCCCGCGGCAGCGGTCCGCCCGTGGAAAGCGCCTTCTATGGCGACGATCTTCGGACGCCGCGTCATCTTGAATGCCATACGTAACGCGTTTTCGTTGGCTTCGGCGCCGGAATTGACGAAGAACACGCTGTCGAAAGCGCCGCCTGCGAAACGCGTAAGTCGCATGGCTGCACGCGCGCGCACGTCCATGAACACGGCGTTGCTCTGGAAATTGCAGGCTGCGGCTTGTTGGCTGAGGGCACGAGTCCAACCGGCGTGGCGATAGCCGAGCGCGGCGACGGCGTGACCGCCGTAAAGATCGAGGATGCGACGACCGTCGCGCGTATGCAGCCAGACACCTTCCGCATCGACGACCTCAATGGGGTACTGGGCAAACACGGGCGCAAGATGATCGGCGGGGCTCATGGGTATGTTCTCTTTGATCGGTGTGTCAGGTCCAGCCGGCTGCCGGCGCCGTGAGGCCGGCCGTCTCTGGCAGGCCGAGCAGGCGATTCATCCATTGCACGGCACCGCCAGCGGCACCCTTGTTGAGATTGTCCACCGCGCACATCACGGCGACGGTGCGTCCGTTGCTAGTCGCGTGCAGGTGTGCGTAGTTACTGGCGACGATATCTTTGACACGTGGCGCGCTGTCGAGTACGTGTACGAATGGCGCAGCGGCATAGAAATCGCGCAGCTTGTCGAGCAGTCCTCTGGCGTCGAGGTCCGAATGCGAGCCAGCCAGCGTCGCTTGCACGGTGATGTGGATACCGCGTGCGAACGGCCCCGAGTGCGGCACGAAGGCGAAGTCGGCCTTGACGCCGCTGGCGGCTGCGGCACAAGCGGTGATTTCGGGAACGTGCCGATGTACCAGAGCGTTATAGGAGTAGAGGTCGCTGTGTCGTTTCGGGTGGTGAGTGCCATCGACGGGCTTGCGCCCGGAACCCGTGCTGCCGGTGACGCCACTCACGAACAGCGTTGGCGCCACGAGATCGAGTGATACGAGGCCGAGTGAAAGCAGTGGCACGCTCGCAAGCAGGATCGCGGTGGCGAAGCAGCCGGGATGCGCTACGTACGGTGTCGGCGATGCCGCCAGATGCTCGGGCACCGCACAGGTGAAATCTTTAATTCGTGACGGCGCACCATGCGCGTGCTTGTATACAGCGGCATAGGCTTCGGCGGTGTCGTAACGATAATCCGCCGAGATATCCACGACCCGTGGTCGGGTGCCGGCGGCTTCGGCGGCTTTAAGCAAGCGATCGATCAGCGCAGCGCTCACGCCATGCGGGGCTGCCGAAAAAAGTGCGCTGACCGGCAGGCTGGCGATGAGTTTGGTGAGATCGCTTTCGGACGTGAAACGCAGATCGCCGAGCACCGGCGCGAGGTGCGGAAATGCCTTAGCGACCGACTTGCCCGGCTGCGAGTCCGACATCACGCCGGCAATCTCGAGCTGCGGATGCAGAGCGACGAGCCGTAGCAGCTCACCGGCCACGTAGCCGGTGCCGCCTAGGATCAATGTCGGCACTCGGCTCACGAGGCAGCCACCACCGGGAAGCGTACACCGAGGCCGATGGCGTCGATCACGCAGTCGCCGAGCGCGGCACCATCGGTGAGCGCGTTGAAGGCGGGCACCTTCATCTGCTCGCGGATGATGTCCACGCCGACGGCGTTGTCCGTAGCTGGGCCCGTGACGGCGCAGGGCTCGACGCTGAAACGTTCGCGCAAAAGTTTGACCCCACCCCAGGCGGCGACCGGATCGTTTGCCGAGAGCACGACGCCGGTCAGGGCCTGGCGGATGTCCGCGCAGTCGAGAATGGCGTCGACGCCATAGGTACCGAGAATGCCGTCGCCGAGCTCGAAGACGATGACATCGGGTTTCTTTGCCGCGATCTCGGTGATCATGGTTCGCGTCAGCGCTGGGCCCACGCTGCGCGTGGTGGTGATCACACCTAGATCGGTGAAGATCATCGAATTACGCGCACCGGCATCTTCCATGGCGAGGATATCGCGTCGCAACGAAACACCGGTCGCCTTGAAGCAGTCGACGACGAGGCCACGATGACGCATGCGGCTTACCGTTGCGCAGGCCGCGGCGGTTTTTCCGGCTTCCATGCAGGTTCCTGCGAGCGCCACCACTGGTACGTTCTGCGAGTCGAGCGCTGCACCGAAGTCGAGCTTGCGATAACCCGCGCGTGCCGGCACACCTATGCGTTCACCGAGGTAGGGGAACGTGAGCACCACGCCGAGAACACGACAATCGAAGGGTTTGCCCTTGTCGGGGTTCGCCGAGTCGCAGATGCCGAGCACGCCGCCGATGTTTAGCATCTGGATGACGTCGCCCGCCGCAAGTTTTTCCGGGACATGACCCGAGTAGCCAAAGAGCGCTTTACGGTGCCCGAGCGCCCCCACGACGATATCGCTCTTGTTGATCTTGGCCATGCGGCCGCTGGTGAGCTCGAGAGTGTTGTAGCCCGACTTGTTGTTGAGAATCTCGACCACGATCACCACACCTTCTTCCGAGGGCAGGTTATCAGTCGCGATACGCACCTCCTGACCGAGACCGCAGGCCTGGGCGATAGAAGCGATCTTGTCGACGACGATGGTTCTCATTTCTTTGCAGTTCCCTGCGATCCGTGGTGGCTTGATGCCGCCGCGCGCTCTCCGGCACGGCGATGAAAAACGCCGGTGAGACCGACGATGCGTGAAAATCCCAAAGCGTCAGCCGCGGTCCATTCGCCCGTGGCTTCGCCGTATACGCCGTTCGATGCCGCCATCAGTGACCACGGCGAGTCGACGCCTTCGACGAAGACCGAACCCGGGCGGAACAATACGTTGACGATGCCGCTCACACGCTGCTGCGACTGCAGGAACAAGGCTTCGATGTCGCGGCATACCGGATCGAGCAACTGCCCCTCGTGCACCCAGTCGCCATACGGGCCAGCAAGCATTTCCTTGATGCGCTGTTGCCGCGCGGTGAGCACGAGTTTTTCTAGTTCACGGTGAGCGTTGAGCAGCACTTCGGCGGCAGGTGCTTCGAAGGCAACGCGACCCTTGGTACCGATGATGGTGTCGCCGAGATGGATACCGCGGCCGATGCCGAATGGTCCGGCCAGCGATTCCAGTGTCTCGATGACCTCGACCGGGGACATCGTCTTGTCGTCGAGTCCGCAGGGCACGCCCTGCTCGAAATGCAGCACGTGGCGCTCCGCAGGCTGCGGTTTGCCGAAGGCGTCTTTCGAAAGTATCCAGGCATCATCGGGAATGCTGCCCTGAGAGGTCAGCGTTTCTCTGCCGCCGATGCTCACACCCCAAAGGCCACGATTGATCGAGTAGGCGGCGCCGAAGGGTGGGACGGGCAGCTTACGGCTCTGCAGGAATTCGAGTTCTTCCTGGCGCTTGAAATGCCGGTCGCGTACCGGCGCGATGACTTCGAGCTCGGGCGCCAGCGTGCGTAGCGCGACTTCGAAGCGCACCTGGTCGTTACCTGCCGCAGTGCAGCCGTGAGCGATGCTGCCGGTACCGAGCTCACGGGCCATCAGCGCGATTTTTTGAGCTTGCATCACACGCTCGGCACCAACGCAGAGCGGATAAAGTTGACCACGACGCACGTTGCCCATGATCAAAAATCGCAGGACCTGCTCAAAATAATCGGCGCGTGCATCGATCTGGTGATGGGCGATTGCGCCGAGCGCGAGCGCGCGCTCTTCGAGTGTCCTTGCGGTGGCGGCATCGATACCACCCGTATCGACCGTGACCGTGATGATCGGACGCTGGTATTGCTCCTTCAGCCACGGCACGAGGAAAGAGGTATCTAGGCCGCCAGAATAGGCGAGGACGATGGGCTGCGACATGGGAAATCCTTAACTGCGAATTCGTCAGACGCGGAAGAGTTCGCGCAGACGCGTGACCACGACTGCTTGCGCCGCCGGGGTATCAGTGGCGATGAAAATGGTGTCGTCGCCCGAGATGGTGCCGACGATCTCCGGCCAGTCGGCCTTATCGATGGCAATCGCCACGCTCTGTGCGGCACCGACCGTGGTGCGCAGCACCGTCAGCGCACCGCCGGCGGTGGCGACGCCGCGGACGAACTGCCGCAGCGTACCGAAATCATCGAGCGCCCGCTGGTTGGCATCGGGCGGTAGATAGCGTCCGCCGGCTTTGAGCACCCCGAGGTCGCGCAGGTCGCGACTGACCGACGACTGCGTGACCTCGTAACCCTCACGCTTCAAAAGATCGACGAGCTCGCCCTGCCGGCGCACGGCGGCGCCGCGCAACAGGCGCAGGATGGCGTTTCGTCGGTCGGATTGATGCAGGTCACTATGCATAAAAGTGCGTGTATTGTGCATATTCATGCGCGACAGTCAAGAGTCTGCGACCTGCGTGACCCGCTAGGCGGGTGACACGGGGGGTGGTGCGGTCACGCGGGCGCCGGGGGCGCAGATGGGGCCGCGGCGGGTGGGGGGGGGGGGTTAGCTCGCCTTGATGGCCGCGATGCGCTCGACCATCGGCGGATGCGAGTAGTTGAACGCCACGTACAGGGGGTCGGGCGTCAGGGTCGAGGCGTTATCTTCGGTCAGCTTGACGAGGGCGCCGGCGAGCTCGGTGCCATTGGCGTTGGCTTTGGCATAGGCGTCTGCCTGGAACTCGTGGCGACGCGAAGCGCGGCTCGCGAGTGGCGCCAAGACGAAGCTGATGCAGGGCAGTACGAGCATGAACAGCGCGAGAGCAAGCCCGTCGTTGGCCGCATTGGCGTTGGGGGTTACGCCGAGCCCGAGATAGAACTCGGATTGCTGTGCGAGAAAGCCGAGCGCTCCCAGACCGAGCAGGCTCATGAGGAAGATCTGCACGATCATCTTGATGATGTGCTTGTGATGAAAATGACCGAGCTCGTGAGCAAGCACCGCCTCGACTTCACCCGGCGAGAGCCGGGCGAGCAAGGTGTCGTAGAACACCACGCGCTTCGCTCGGCCTATACCGGTGAAGTAGGCGTTCGACTGCGCCGAGCGCTTGCTGCCATCCATCACGAACAGGCCCTTTGCCGAAAATCCGCAACGATCCATCAGTGCCTTGACGCGTACCGCCAAGGCTTCATCGGCGAGCGGCTTGAATTCATTGAAGAGCGGCGCGATGAACAGCGGATAGACGACCATCAACAACAGATTGAAAGCCATCCATAATCCCCAGCCCCAAAGCCACCACGTGGAGCCGGCCGCGCTCATCAACCAAAGCATCACGGCAATCAGCGGTACGCCAATCAGCAGGCTGACGAGCAGGTTCTTAAATAGATCGCCGAGCCAGATACGCCGGGTCATGCGATTGAAACCAAAGCGTTCTTCGATGTGGAAGTTGTAGTACCAGTCGAAGGGAAGATCGAGCAGACTACCGATCAGCGCGAAGGCGAGCAGCAGCGTAACTTGATAGGCGAGATCGCCAGAGGCGAGACCGACGTTCGCCACGCCGTGACCGCTCGGTATGCTATCACCACCAAAGAAATGGAGAATGGCTTCGTTGAGAGCATCGAGTCCGCCGCCCAAGGTCCACGCGAGTAGCAGCAGTACGCCGAAGCCGAACTGCCACAGGCCGAAGCGTTGTTTGGCGCAGGTATAGTCGGCAGCCTTGGCGTGGGCCTCCGCACTGATGGCACTGCGAAACTCGAGCGGCACCTCGGCACGGTGCCGCAGTACATGCGCGATCTGCCGCCGCGTCAGCCACAACTGCAGCGCCGCCTGAGCGACGACGAGCGCACTGAAAAGAACTGCGACGGTGGTCGCGGTCATGATCAAGCGAAGCGACGGCTATCGAAGTTCGCGCTCAGCGAGCGAGTTTCGAGCAGCGCCGTGCTGCGCTCGCGAATCGTCTTCAGGAAGTGGAAGCTCCCGGTCGCCGACTGCGGCGTCAGCATGACACTGGTGTAGCCGCGATGCCGAGTGTCGACGTAGGCGAGATGCCGATTAGTGGCGCGCAGCGCGCCGGCCAACTCGTCCGACGACACGCGGGGCAGGTAGCTTTCGAAACCCGGCGAGGTCACCGAATGGGTGGCAAATTCCACGCCGACGGCCGTTTTGCCGTTCTCGAGGTTGTTCGCCCATGCGTTGTGGCTATCGCCCGCCAGCACCACGAGATTGGCATTAGCGTTGGCAGCATCTTCGAACAGACGTCGTCGCGCTGCAGGAAAACCGTCCCAACTGTCGAAGTTGAAGGGTAACCCCGCGCGCGCAGCGGCGAGTGCGACGTTCAATTCCCTGCGGGTAGTTTCGGTTGCATCGTCACCGATCCAATTCTTTGCCTGTTGCGGCACCACCATCTCGCCCATGACCACCTGTTGTGCCAGGATCTGCCAGCGGGTCTTGCCTGAGGTAGAGCGGCGCAGGCCGGCGCGCAACCATTGTTCCTGCTCAATTCCGAGCACCGAGCGTGTCGCCGAACTCAACGGCCCGTCGCGAAAATCGACTAGAGACTGCGTCAGATTCTTCGTGCCCTTTAGCGTGACGTTGAGATCGAGGAGTTCACTGCGACCCGTGATTCGCGTCTCGGCCTTGAATAGCGTCGCGAGGCTTCCGATCTGGTATTCGCGCCAGCGCTCGCCCGACACAGGCATCCATTCGTTGTACACGCGCCCGGCGACCGCCTTACGCACCGCCCAATCGCCCTCGGTGGCGCTTTGGTGATTCTCGGCGCCGCCCGCCCACGCGTCGTTGGTGAACTCGTGGTCGTCCCACTGCACGATCATCGGGTAGAACTGATGCAGTAGTTGCAGATCGGGGTCCAGTCGATAACAGGCATGGCGCAGACGGTAATCGGCCAGCGACAGAATTTCGTTCGACGGTTGTATGAGCCGACCTGGCATCAATTCCTTGAGAGTGGGATAGGTATCGATCGCGTATTCGTAGAGGTAATCGCCGACATGAACGACGAGGTCGAGATCGGCGCGCTCGCAGGCGTGGGCGTACGCGTTGAACCAACCAAAACCGACGTTCGAACACGAGAATAGCCCGAGTCCGAATCTTTTAACGTCGCCCTGCGGCAGCGTTCGGGTGCGCCCCACTGCGCTCATCGAGCCATCGGACGCGATGAATCGATAGAAGTACCAGCGTCCGGGCTCGAGACCTCCGATCACCGTGCGCGCCGTGTGATCGCGATCGGGCTCGGCCGTGCATTCGCCGCGCGCCACGATGCGCGAGAACAGGGTATCGCGCGCGACTTCGACGGCGAGCCGCGTATCACGATCGGCAACGAAGCGGGTCCAGAGCAGTACGGAATCCGCCGTGGGCTCGCCGCTCGCGACGCCGTGAGTGAAGCCGCTTGCTTGCAGCACCTGCGCGACACCGGGCAGCGCAATCGCGCCGAGTCCGTACATCGCGGCGTGTAGCAACTGACGACGATCGATTCGAATGGTCATGCCTGTTCCCCTTGGGGCGCGTTACCGATGATGTCAGAAGCTGAGGATACCGCAGACGTACGCGGTAGAATGCGACCCCTTGATGGATAGCCCCGAACAATTCGTCCTGCTGGTCAACGCCGTAGTCCTGTGCTTCGCCTACCTCATCGTCTATCCGCGGTTCGCCGGTCGTGATCAAACGCGCCTCGCCGTCAACGACCTGATCGCCAACGGCTGTGCGCTAATGGTGGTGGGCTTCAGCTATGCGGGTACGGGTCAGCAGTTCGACCTGCTGTTCACCGAGGTCGGCTGGTTTGGATTCACGCTTGCGACGTTTTTACTGATGGAGATACCACTCTTTCTCTGGTACGCGCGACGGTATCGGATTTTCGATCGTGATCAGACTTGAGCTACCGCCTCTTCGTCGCGGCATTTATCGGTAGATCGAGACGCGTTCAGTCGATTTCGATACTGCCCCTCCAGACGCGCGCCAAAGAAAAAATGTTACGAGCTGCAGCAACATCGATCTCGCTTCGATACTCATTCCAATCAGGCGACGATGGCGCGATGGATCGCTGCGGTGTCGGGCCTCAGACCGCGCCACAACAGGAAAGCCTCGGCGGCCTGTTCGACCAGCATGCCGATTCCTTGCGCTGTACGACCCGCGCCGTGCTGCGTTGCCCAGCGCGTGAACGGTGTCTCGCCTTTGCCGTAGCCCAGATCGTAGGCGAACGTCCGTGGCCCGACGATCTTTGCGCTCACGTCGGGCACCTTGTCCTCGAGGCCCAGCGAGGTGGCGTGAAGCACGATGTCGAAGGGTAGATCTTTCTTTGTTGCGAGCGCTTCATAGGTGCAGCTAGAGTCACCCGCCAGTTCCCGAGCGCGCTCCAGCGAGCGATTGGCGACGATCAATTCGGCAGGTTTTTGGTCACGCAGGGGACCCAGGATGCCGCGTGTCGCGCCGCCTGCGCCGAGAATCAGCACCCGCTTGCCGGTGATTTCGCAGCGTAGCCGATGCAGGTCGGCCAGTAGACCTGCGCCGTCGGTGTTGTCCCCGAGAATCCGTCCCTCGTCGAGTCGGGAGAGAGTATTGACGGCGCCGGCGAGCTGCGCTCGCGGCGTCAACTCATCCGCGAATCGAGCAGCGGTCTCTTTGTGCGGAACCGTCACGTTGAGCCCGCGTCCGCCGCCGGCGAAAAAGGCGCCGATCTCACGTTCGAAATCGTCGGGTGCCACTTCGTAGCGGTCGTAGACCACGTTTTGAGCCGTCGTCGCAGCAAACATCGCGTGGATCATCGGCGAGCGGCTGTGCGCGATCGGTTGGCCGACTACGCCGTAGCGGTCGATAGATCGACCCACTGAACTCTTCATAACCCGGATGTTATCGCAGCGCGTAGCCGCCGCTCGCACTCTGATCGAGCAACGCGCGCAGTTCGGGGAGCCAGTTTGCAGCCTGTTCGGTGAACTGGTAGGGAGGGTTGATCACCAACATACCTGAGCCATTGAGACCGACACGGTTGTCGAGCGGGTGTATCCACAACTCGAGCGTCGCGATCGGGGTCGGCGCACCCCCTGCCCGCGGCGGAAAGCTCGCTGACAATTTTTGACGCCAGACATCAGTCTCTTTGCCATATTTGATGGGATACCAGATCGCGACCACGGCGTTGGCGAGACGACGCAGGCACTCTTTTGCCGCACGTTCGACCGCCTTGAAATCGCCGGCGTTGTCTTCATAAGGCGGATCGATCAACACCAATGCCCGTCGTTCGATCGGCGGCAGCCAGGCGGCGAGACGCTCGAAACCGTCCGCACACTCGATCGTCAACATGCTGACTATGTCCGTCGTACCGCTTACGACCTGCCGCGTCGCCTCGCGTAGCGCTGAGTGTTCCTCGGGCTGTGCCTCGATCAGCACCACGCGATCTTGTCCGCGCAGGGCACCGAGGGTCAGCAACGGCGAGCCGGGGTAGGTTTCGCGCGCGTCACGACCGCGTTTTGCCTCCAGCGATTTTCGGCTGGCTCGCACGAGATCGACGTAGTCGAGGATTGCGGGTGCTGCGATGACATCCCGCTGCGCGAGCAGGCGTTGGATGCCGCCTGCCGCTTCGCCCGCCTTGCGAGCCTCGGCGCCGGCGAGATCATAGAGACCGCGTCCCGCATGGGTGTCAAGCAGCAGCAGGCCTTTGTCCTTGCGGGTTAGCAAGCGCAGCAAAGACAGCAACGTGACGTGCTTATGCACGTCAGCAAAGTTGCCTGCGTGGAATGCATGACGGTATTTCACCGGCTGGAATTAGGCTCCGGTATCGTCCCGCGACGATTTCTTTGCCATTTTCTTTTTTGGTGCTGTTTTCGACTTCGCCGCCGATTTCTTGGCAGCGGTTTTTTTCTTCGGGGTTTCGGTTGCGGCATCGCCAGCAGTCGGTTCAGCCGTTTTGGGTTTCGCCGTCCTGCCTTTGGCTGCCGAGCCTTTTGCTGCGGCGCCCTTGGCCTTGCCGAATCGGCCGCGACCCGGGCGCTGCGGCGCAGCCTCGAGCAGTGCGCGGCACTCCTCCAAAGTCAGCGTTTTGGGGTCGCGCTCTTTGGGGATGCGGGCATTGCGTTGCTTGTCGGTGATGTAGGGGCCGTATCGGCCGTTGAGTACCTGAATGTCATCAATACCAAAATCCTGAATGATGCGATTGGCATCGGCGACTTTTTTGGCGGCGACCACTTCGCAGGCGCGTTCGAAGGTGATGGTGTACGGATCGTCTTCGGCCTTGAGCGAGGCGTACTTGCTGCCGAATTTGATGTACGGACCGAAGCGACCGATGCTCGCCTCGAGGGCTTCGCCTTCGGCGTTGGCACCGAGCTTGCGTGGCAACTGAAAGAGTTGCAGCGCCTCCGGCAGGGTGATTCGATCCATGCTCTGGCCGGGCCGCAGCCCAGCAAAACGCGGTTTGTCAGCATCGTCGCGGGTGCCGATCTGCACGAAAGGACCGAAGCGACCCATGCGCACCGAGATCGGTTTGCCGCTCTCGGGGTCGGTACCGAGCTCGCGCGCCTGCGCCGCCTCGTCACGCGAGACGTTCTTTTCGATGTAACCCACGCGGTCGATGAACGGCTGCCAAAATTTCTGCAGCGGTTCGATCCAGGTCTCTTCGCCGCGCGAGACGGCATCAAGTTCGTCTTCCATCGTTGCGGTGAAACCGTAATCGACGTACTCGCCGAAATTCGCACTCAGAAAATTATTGACGATCTTACCGATGTCGGTCGGTATGAACCGGCGACCGTCCATATCGACGTATTCGCGATCTTTGAGTGTCGAGATGGTCGACGCGTAGGTCGAGGGCCGGCCGATGCCGTGTTCTTCCAGCGCCTTGACGA
>SXGR01320781.1_pt1 | contig 28145 bp, 28 predicted proteins | sample 3174711 | NCBI WGS metagenome assembly SXGR01 (sample SAMN11356860, study PRJNA531348) | freshwater metagenome | isolation source: freshwater sample F1-60 | place: China: Fuxian Lake, Yuxi | collected 2017-12-25
AATCCATGTCTGGGGCCTGACAAATACGATCCGGTCGAATCCTACCCTTGCCGTTTTGGTTCTGCGGGCCAAAGGCCCGATCTATACCAGCCTGGGCCAACGGCCCAGGTTTCGGCCCCCCCCCAAATATTTGAGGGCTGAAAGCCCGATCCATTGGACCACGAACCAAATGTCCGCGAGAGATTGAAACATGGACCTCTTGTTCCCCACCGAAATTCAACCCCTCAAACCAAGGCAATTGGACCACGAACCAAATGTAGGCGAGAGATTGAAACATGGGCCTCTTGTTCCCAACCGAAATTCAACCCCTCAAACCAAGGCAATTGGTTTAAATCCGTTCAGAGGATCTCTGAACAATTGCAAACCCCATTGTTAAAATCGCACAAGTAGCCACAAATATCAAGTAACCTGGTCGGGACTACATGCCGTTTTGAACCCGACATACTCCAAATTCCTGGGAAAAACCACAATCCGTGTCCCAAAAAAGGCCAAAAAATCGTTAAAAATCACTCCAACTGCGTAACCTGGGTTAAACTGACCATTTTTGTTTCCCCGACTGGTTCAATCGGCTGGATTCTGCTGTTAGGCCAACAGCCCCAAAGACCGGTTTATTGTTGCCACCATTCCGCAACCGCACCACGAATCAGTTCAAAAAAAGCTTCCACAAAAGGTTAAGAGTAAAAAACCAATTCCATTGAACCCTGTTGGACACTCTTACCGTATACAATACTCCACAGACGAAACGGGGGGGCTAAGGCCTCCCAACCTCGAATAGGTAACAAATACAACCGGGATGTCTAACCTCGACCTTTTGGAACAAATGGACCTTCACCTTCGGGCTTGGGAGGATTCCGGGGTGGAATGGTTACCTCGGGCCGTGGGGCCGTCCATTCTCCCGGAAAAAGCCCCAGCTCCATCAACTCTGGTTCCAAACCCGGTTGGTACCAAAGTTCTAGCTCCGGAAACACCCAGCTATTTGTCCCCCAACCCCACTGGACCCACCCTGGTTAACTCCGGGCATATTCCCTTGCCGGGAGTTCGGGTTGATGAGGGGCCACCCATCCTTGGGCTCCCTGTATTGGAGGATTACCAAAGGGAGAGAGCCCTGAAGGATTTGGCCTATAAGGTCTCCCAATGCAAAAAGTGCCCTGATTTGGTAAGGGGGCGAACCCAAACCGTTTTTGGCATTGGACCTCTAAGCCCAAAACTTTGTATTGTCGGGGAGGCCCCGGGTTACAATGAGGATAAACAGGGGGAGCCGTTTGTAGGCCCGGCGGGAGAATTGCTTACCAGGATGCTCCTGGCTACGGGATTCAAGCGGGACGAGGTCTACATTTGCAACATATTACGATGTCGCCCCCCTGAGAATCGTCCCCCTTTGCCAGAGGAAGCTGCCAATTGCCGGTCCTTTTTAGTTCAAACATTGGAATTGGTGAGGCCATTGCATATTTGCCTAATGGGGGCATCTGCGACAAAATATTTGTTGGGAAGAGACGAGTTTATCGGACAACTTCGAGGTCAGGAACTCTGGTGGAGGGGAATTCCGGTGACAGCAACCTATCACCCCTCCTACCTTTTAAGGAGCCCCGGCAAAAAACAGGATGCTTGGGCTGACCTCCAGGGCATGCTCATTCGGATGGGCCTGGCCCTGCCCGGGAAAAACAGCTAGCCAAGGGCAATCCGCTTTGGCAATCAAGCCGAAACTTCAGAACCGATCAAAGCTTGCAGTTTGCCATGAACTTGTTTGAGGGTAACAGGACGAACCAGAATGGCCCCTTGTTCCGTTAGGGACACTTCTTTTTCCATGCTGGCCTGATCTTCGTTCAAAAGAACAATACCGGCAAAATGATTGTGGGTCAGATTGGCTTCGGAAAGGACCTGTTCAAAACTTGAAATACCATCTATTCCAGTACTTCCCGCATCCATGAGGAGGCATTCATAGGGTTGAGCCCGGAATCGGTCCACGGCCCGTTGGGGATCGGCGGCGATTAGGACCTTGTACCCTAGTTCCCGGAATTTCTGTCTCAGGGCATCCTGGAGTTTGGTGTCCGCCTCCACAATAAAAATGGTGAGTACAGAGGGAGCTTTGGGCCTTCCCGTATTCCCGGATTCCCCTGATTCAATGTCCCGACGGGCATTGTTAAGCGCATCCAGAACCTGGGTTGGGTTTTGAAATCTCGATTCCGGGTTTAAGGTCATCATTTTGTTGACAAGGCCAATGGTCGAAGCGGGTGCGTCCACCTCTTTCCGGCTAAGGGGTTGGATATTTTCAAACCGTTGTTTAAGCATTCGGGCTCGGCGATCGCGGGTCATTTCAATGGGGCTTTTCCCGGTAAGCATTTCATAAAGGACTACCCCGGTAAAGAAAATATCACTTCGGACATCTCCCGCCTTTACATCGGTTGCCCGTTCCAACCCTGCATAATCAACGGTTCGGTCGACCCGCTCGCCATCATCCTTCCCGGTTTGGGCATCAAAATATTTGGCCAAACCAAAGTCAACCAACTTAGCAACCCCGTTGGCAGAAATCAAAATATTGGTTAGCTTGATGTCCCTGTGGGTGTATCCTCGTGAATAGGCAAATTGAAGCCCCGAAACCATGTTTTCGGTTAGGTTAAGGGCTTCCAGGGGAGAAAATGTTTTGCGGATTTTCATGATCTCGCGAAGGTTTTCTCCTTCCACAAACTCCATTACGATGAAATAGGCCCCTGTAACAGGATCCTGATTCACACCAAGGACTTCCACTATGTTGGTGTGGCGGAGATTTTGCCCTACTTTGCCTTCACGCATGAATAGATCAATGCGCAGCTTGTCCTCACTGTGGCGGCGTCTCAATACCTTGATGGCCACGATACGGCCGGTGCGGGGATCCACGGCACGGTATACCCGGCCAAAGCTACCGGAGGAAATCTTGTAAAGAATGAGATACCCCCCCAGCTGGTATCCATCGGTTTCACCTTTGCGAATTCGCTCCAGCTGCCAAGCGGTTAAAAGCCGGGTTCTCTCCAAATCACGAAAAAGCGTTTCCAGGTCAGGATTTTCACCATGCCGATTTTTGACTTCTGAAATTTGGGCAAAGTCCAGCAAATTGTTGTTTTGGACTAGGGCGAAAAAGCCTTTGGCATCCATTGATTCCACGCTTATCCCTCCCTCTTGGCACAACCATTCATTCAAGGGCACCCAAACTTCCATTGCCAAACAGTTGATGGGTCCATTTATCTCACCTTTATCATAACCCATTTAGCCAACCAAGGTGGTTTTTTTCCGGGATCGTGGATTGTCTATTAATATCCCTTTTGCCCCCGGTTTGCGCTTGCCCTTGAAAACTATCCCGGCTATAGGGCCAAAACGGGCTTGTTTACCCGCAATTTGAGGACGATTGATGCGTGGAAGATCGGCAAACAAGGCAAAACCGCAATACTTGCTCCGAAATTCCCGGTGGCAAGTGGCGTTTGCGATCGGTTTTTGCCTTCTAAACGCAGGCTGCGCCATTACTTGGGATGAGGTTACAAGCCGTGATTTTCGTGTGAAAAACTTGTTCAAACCGACAGAGCCACCTTTGGTGGTTTTGGAAACTTCCACCGATGGAGATAAGCGGGCCAAAGCACTAGCCGCCCTCAAAGAACCCCTTTCCAACGGGGGAACGGCTGAAGAACAGGACAAAGTCCTTGAAATCCTGTCCAATGCTGCCATGAATGACAGGCAGCCCCTTTCCCGCCTTAGGTCTATCGAAACCCTTGGAAATTTCCTGGATGACCGGGCCGTCGAAGCTCTTAAAGAAGCCTATTACCGGGCGGGTACATTCAATCCTGAAATCGCAACGAATATCAAGTGCCAAGCCATAGTCGCCCTTGGCAAACATACGGACCTGCGGGGCCTTGACCTGATTGTCAAGGTATTGCGGGAACCGGCCGTTGTCGGTTCCGAAATGGAAAAACAGAACAAAATGGACGAAAAAATTACCGCAGCCCGGGCCCTGGCCGCCTTTGGACAATCCCAATCCACAGAAACCCTATTAGCAATCCTCAAAGCGGAAACGGATGTTGCCCTTCGGAATGCTGCCCGGGAATCGCTTGAAAAAATAACCGGAAAAGATCTACCGACCGATTACACCGCCTGGGACGAGGTTCTCCACGATTCCGATGCTTTCAAAAGGGCGCCCAACAAAACCCTTTTGACCGATCTAAGCCGCATGACCGGCCTATCCAGGTAGGATGGTTGATTTCTCCTACCAATGGTTGTCCCAAACCATAATCCATTTTTGCTGGTGTTCTTGAAATTTTTCTTCGTCGGGGACAAAACATCTGGTATTGGAAACCCTTGATTCCTTTGAGCCAATGTCCTTTTCCAGCTTAAATTCGTTTTTAATGAGGTTGAGGTATTGGCGCATTGAGTCCATAATCAAAAGGATGATGTTGTTTCGCTGTTACCGCTGGCAAAATCTCTCTACCCGGTGGGTGAACCCAACGGACTTGGTCGTCCCGTTGATTCCATTTGGACCCATCGGAGCCAAATGATGCCCTGTATTTCTTGGCCAAGGATACTTGGGATTTGGACAGTAATGGGCTTGGTCTGTTTTTCACCCCTGCAAGCAGGCATTTATCTAAAGTCGGAATCGTGGAATGACCTACCTTGCCAATGGAAAGGTTGGCTTTTGGATCATCGGCAGCTGCTTCGTTGCCAAAGCCCCATTCCCGGCTCCAAACCCACGGAAATGCGTTCCCGATTGGAAAACATTGCCAAAGGATTCAAACAAAAAAAGGATACCGGGCCGTTGGGACCGGATGATTTGGCCGAATGGGGTGGGGTTCTCCTTCGGTTAGGTAGACCCGAGGAGGCTTTAGGCGTCCTTCAGGGAGCACAACGGGCCCATCCCCAGCATTTTCGTTTAACAAGCCACCTTTGCCAAGCTTGGTGTGCAACCGGTCAATGGACCATGGCCCAGGCGCTTTCCGTGGAGGCAGTACGATTGGCCCCGGGGCGATGGTTGGCCGCCGAGGAATTGATGGCCAGGCTGATTCGTTCGAGGATATCCCAGCCCCCAGACCGGCTAGACCGGTTATTTACCACCCCATGGGATGGACTTTTTGAATCGTTGGGAAAAGGACAGCCATGGGAAAAAGCCAATTCCTTCAGTCCCAACCTCACCGCCGACCTTCAAAGAGTTGCCCTTTGGTTTCCCACGGATGGACGGCTTTTGGCCCAAACGGGGGTCCTTTGTGCAGCTTTGGGCGATGTTCACCAGGCGGCCCTGATCCTGGAGGGGGCGGTTAGCGAATTTGGGGTCCGCGACCCATTGGTTATGAAGCTAAGGTTTGTGTGCAAGGACCAGGCTTCAAAACCTGGCAACCATACTCCCAAGGGCTTGGTGCAGAAATACCGTTCCGCACGACCCCTGGAAGACACCTCTCCCTTGCCCTCCTATGCACCACCCCAAAAAGGGGTCCGGACCGAGGTTCCATGGATCGTCTTTACAAAAACAAAAATGAGCCCCAAACACGATCCCGAGTTTCCCAATTACCTGAAGTCGCTTGCTGGCACAGACCTGACGGTTGAAGGCTACCTCCAACCATTCGGGGAAAACATTGATTCAGGAAACTTCCTCCTGGTGGAAAATGCGGTCGGTTGTTGGTGGTGTGAAATGCCTGACCTTACGGGCATGATCCGGGTGGAATTGGGAGATAATCAACCCCTCCCCGCCCTTAGGCGATTGGTGGAAGTCCGGGGAAAATTGCGCCTGAACGCCACCAACCCGGAAAGTCATCTATTCTTTTTGGACGATGCGGTGGTGATAGCCCGGGAATAGCCGGAATCCATCCCCGTCAAACCAGGTTCGACCCGGTTTCTTGTTGAGAGGTCTCCCCCGGACTGTAGGCCAGCTCCGTCCAAGCGACCCCAACGAGGATCAGGACGCCCCCGATAACCATGGATGTATGCAAAATATCGTGCCCAAACCAGAAAGAAAACAGGAGCGAAAAAACGGGTTCCAACAAATAGATAATGGCAGCCCGCTCGGCGCTCAGTTTGGGCTGAAAGGCGTTCATGAGAGTATAACTCATGAGGGTGGGAATCACCACCATGAGTGCCAATTCCCAAAGGGTGGAACCATTGCTTAACCGTTCCCACAACCATCCTTGCCAGATTTCAAATGTCCCCCCAAAGGAGCAAAGGGCAACAATCAAAACCAGGGAAAGCAAACCATTGACACCAAAGAGAATAGGGGTAATCCGGTTGCCATCCATCCCTTTGCCAAATCGATCCAAAGCGAGGATTTGAAAGGAAAAAACCAAAGAACAACCAAAGGAAAGGAACTCCCCCGGTCCCCACCGCCACCCCCCCTCCACAAGAACCACCAACCCGGAAAAGGCCACACCATAACCCGCCCAAACCCCAGGAGAAATACGGCGACCCATAACCAAAAAAAGGATCGGGACCCAAAGGCTGGCAAGGGAGGTGAAAAAGGCGGACATGGCTGGGGTGGTATACGCCAACCCCCAAAGTTGTAACACAAAACCCAACCAAAGGGGCAAACCAACCATGGTTCCGGGAATCAGGTCTTTCCGACGAAGGGATCCAACCAGCTTTGGCCTCATCAAGGAAAATAACAACAGTGCCAAGGGCATTCGCAATCCAATGAGTGTAAGCCCCGAAACCAACCCTGCAAAGGGAATATCGGGCAATGTCGCCGTTTGCCAACTGAACATGAGGCTAAAGGAAATTCCCCAACCTGCTGTGCAGACCACCAGGGCAATTACCGGCATCCATGGTTGGGAAAAAACGGCTGGTTTTGTCAATGAATGCTCATGCCAAAAGTTCGGGAATCACCTCTCCATAAGGTAGTAGGTCGATGGGTCTTTCGTCCTTACCTTGGAAATGGGGGTTGCGGATTCCCGCCAGGTGATAGATGGTTTTTACAATATCCTCGGGAGCGATCGGTCGATCACCGGGATAAGCCCCGGTTTTGTCACTGGCTCCGATGACCCGGCCGCCCTGAATCCCGCCTCCGGCAAGAACGGCAGACATGCAATGGGTCCAATGGTCTCGCCCTGCCCCCACGGTGCCACCCGACCTCGGATCACCAATTTTCGGTTGCCGGCCCATTTCACTGGTTACCAAAACAAGCGTCGAATCGAGCAATCCCCGATCGGACAGGTCAGCAAGGAAGGCGGAAAAGCAACGATCAAATTCAGGAAGGAGGCGATCCTTCAGGCAATTGAAGTTGTTGCCATGGGTATCCCAACCGCCCCCGGATTTGCATAGGTCATTAAGGGCGGGTTCCTCCATCCAAAAGACCGAGACAACCGCAACTTGGGCTTCGACAAGCCGCCTTGCCAAAAGCAGACTCGTGCCGTTGATGGAGTTACCATAGCGTTCACGAAGCGTTGCTGGTTCCTCATCAACTCGCATGGCCCTGGCGAAAGCGGTGGGTTCCAGGAAACGATAGGCCTTTTCGATCATTTCCGGGGAGAACCTTTGCGAGTTTTCGGCTGCCCAAGGCAGGGATTTGGCCAAAGTCGTTTTCAAGCCGTCCAACGCCCCTACCAAAGACCTCCGTCCATCCAGGCGGTCCGGAGTCAGGGACCCGTGAAGCGTTACGGCAGGGGCTTGAAACTCCAGCGGTTTCTCACGAGTCCCGTAAAGGTAAAGGGGATCCTGAATGGCACCCAAAAGGCCGGCAAATTGGCCAGGACGGGTGTATTCAGGAAAACCGGGCTTTTGCGGAAGGGTGATATTGCCCGGTACGCTACTAACCCGTTTGCGCTGTTGGTCGATCACGGATCCAAAAAAAGGCCAATCCTCCGGATACGGTTTTCGATTGTTTAACAAGGCCCGAAAAGTTGGATCGGGATGGCGTCCCGTCAGGTTGTAATAATACCCTGCGTGATGATCTCCGGTCCCCCGCTGGAAGTGACCCAGGGAGCGGATAACCGACCATTTGTCTGCCATGGCGGCCAAATGGGGAAGGTGTTCCGTCGTCTGGATCGAGGTCGATTTCGTGGAAATGGTTTTAAAAGGCCCTCGAAACTCAAGGGGTGCGTTGGGTTTGGGATCAAAAGAATCTATGTGACTTAGCCCCCCGCTTAGCCAAAACAATACCACGGACTTGGCCTTTATCGGCAAGGACCCTGGCAGGGGTTGTTGAAAAGCCTGAACCCTGGGCCCAAGGGTGTTAATCCTAATACCCATTGGCAAAAGAGAACCCGACATCGCCAAAAAGGACCGGCGACTTACGGCAAAGCGGCTCAAATCATGCGAGGGCATCATCATTGAACCCTGGGGGCAGCTATTTCTGGAGAGCTTGATTTTATAATATCGGTATTCTACAAGGGAAGGTTCTAACTATGGAAGGACAATATGACCCGAATTGACTATGCCTATTTGCGCCGTGGCTGAGTGACCTGTCAAAAAACCCAAGGGTTCCTTGGGACCGTGGCTCACGAAATTGTCCTCACCGAAGATGCCTCCAAGGTTCGTAAGGGCCCTGTCGAAGCTCTGGCACTTGCTGCCAAAGCACAAAGTTTGGTGGCGGCCAAAGGCAAAACAATCACCCGTTTAAACTTGGACCAAAAAAGTGTCACCAAGGCAGAAATTGCTTCTGTGATTATGGGCCCCACTGGTAACCTCCGGGCCCCTACCCTATTAGTTGGATCCACCCTTTTGGTGGGTTTCAATGAGGAGGTCTACCGGGAGTGCTTTGGAAAGGGTTAGGGATTATTTTTTGGAACCCGGGAGCTCGCGACCCCTGATTCTCCCGGCTCGGCACACCACAACGGGATTTATTTTAAGGCGGGTTGCAAAGCTTTTGGGGAATTCCCAACGCCTTCATATCGGGCAGGCGGATCCCAATCTGGGGCCAGCTTCAAGGTCTTGTTAATGTAGGGATTGATCGACCGGTCAAAAAACAGGTCTCTTGGGTATGTCGCCGAAGGACGGGCCGTCTTTGCATCTATCAATCCGGCGGCAACCATACTCTCGACCACCAATTCCGAGCAGAAAAAAGACTGCCTTGTATTGCCCGAGGGTTTACCAATGTACCGCGTTAAAAGTCCGCGGGTCCTAAGCGGGCAAAGTTGCCACCCCAAACGCTGTATCGCAAATAACTTGCCATCCTGAGCCTCAGCCCAGGCAGTAAGATCTGCAGACTGCTCCTCGGTTAAGGGGTTGGCCCTACGCCTTATCCAGACGCGCCCCTTTGCGGCATAGCTGTCCAAATGGGGCAAAGCATCCATGGTCCTGCAATATAAAGTGTCATGGGGCCCCCCCTCCAACACCGCCATGGTCCCATCGCTTCTCCGGAACACTATTCCCGAATGGGTTGGGTGACTTGTCAATGCGATATTGTGCATGATTAGCCAGAAAAGGGAACCATCGGTGGCCAACATAATATCGCCGGCTTTGGGTTCGTAGGCCCGTGTTGGGCCAATATTTTGGTGATCGAGGACAAACCGGGGAGAGTACAATTGGGGCACAGAAGCGTCGGCCCTCAAACTCAAAAGGGCGATAACCAAAAATCCACCAGTCATACCAAGCCTCCTGCCCCATCAAGCGGGAAAATCCTTTCCCCAACTCAATACATCCTCCCAATGCCACCTTGGCCTTGAGAAAGGGACTACCAAAGCCATAACTATAGGGTGAAACCGGAGCCAATCAATCGGATTGATCGGATTATGGGGATTGGGTAAAGCAGGAATGCTCTAACGCCAGCCTCCAAGCCCCATCCTTTAGAATCCAAATATCGGTGTAAAGAGATTTTTCGGCAATCGGCTTGCCCCGCCGAATCCCGTTGGATTTCACTTGACCGGTTTCAATCACTGTGTCCCCAAATCTCTGATACCTCACACCTGATGAAACAAAGGAATGGTAAACCGTGTCCTTATTGTCAAGATTTGCCAATAAGGCCTTTTTGTCCAAAATGCGGCCGGAGGCTGTGATCATTTGGAAATCTTCCGTCAAAATCGCTGCCAAACGATTTTTGTCTTTATTAACCAAGGCCGCCTCGTAAGTGGCCATAACTGTTTTTAATTCTTTCGGGCAGGGAAAATCCCAAGCCAACGCAATCCCTGGATTGAAGAACACCCCGAATGCCAAAAGGGCCCGATAAAACCAAAACAAAGGGTTCATGGTGCATCCTCAAAATAAATTCTCGCCCTTGGAACATATGCCAAAAACAGTTCCTCGCCAGCAACTATGGGACGGAGGGTTTCAAGGTAAACCCGGTCACCCAATATACATTTTTTCAAATTCGGATTATTGGAATGGTTGGCCATCCCGGCCAAACCAAAGGGCACTATCAATAGATTTCCAAGGCGAAACTTGTGGGTGTCCGCAAACGAGGTACACCGGTCCTCAAGCGAATCGGCAACAATTCTAGGCCCAAAAACTTCCAATCTAGCCCCGCCAGTCAGTTCGATTCTTGCAAAAAGCCCCTTCCCCGCTCCCACAATGGTTGAATCCCGAACCTCGAAACGCTGGTCCTCCGCAATTTGGATCGTATCCGGTTGCACTAACCCACCGCCTTGTGAAGTGCTACCCGCATAGGGGAAGCATCGCTATTGGCCAGGCCAACCCTCTGGATCATGAGGATTGTGAACCGATCCTTGACAGGGTCTATCCAGTATTGTGTCCCAAAGGCCCCGCCGTGACCAAAAGTGCCCACGCTAAGAGTGGGAAACATCGGATTGATTTTGCGGGAAACCGCCCACCCATAGCCGAAGCCCATTCCTTCGGTGAAACCTGCCTTAAGGTCCCCTGTTTTCACCAGGATCATCTCTTTGGCAAGAGCCGGGGAGAGGATTCCCTCCTTAAGGGACCCCTTAACCAAACCAAGCAAATGAATGCACAATTTGGCAATATCCGGGGCGGTCGACCACAAGCCCCCCGCAGGCATGGGATGGAGTTCCCCTTGGGGAGTGGAAAGGGGTGGCTCTGCCCAGCTTTTCACCGGGTAAAGTTTTCCCTCTTTACGCTCGTAAAGCAAAGCAGCTTTTTTTCTGGCTTCAACCGCGGGAAAAAAAACGGTGTCTTTCATGCCCAAAGGCTTGAGAATGCGTTCCCCAACACAATCGACAAACCCTTGGCCAAAGGCCAACTCGACCACCCTGCCAAGGGTATCTATACCTGGGTTGCAATAGGCCCACTTGCTTCCCGGGACAAAATCCAGAGGTTCCCCTGCCACTCCCTTGACCGCCTCGGCAAGGGTTGGTTTGCGGGTACCATAAATATCTCCCAAAGATTTCGGATAGGCCGGGATTCCGGAGGTGTGGGAAAGCAGGTGGGCCAAGGTAGGCGGTTTTTCAAGATCCACCACAATTGACTTCCCCGTGTTATCTTTGGCTTTGACTTTTAAACCTGAAAATTCCCCAAGGTGTTTTGCCAAAAGGTCGCCCGGTTTCAGTTTCCCGACTTGGGCTGCCTGCATTACGGAAAGGGCCGTGATGGGTTTGGTCATACTGGCGATGCGAAAAAGGGTATCGGGATTCATAGGCCGACCCGAAGCCAAATCCGCCTTTCCAAGGCAAACCACCTCGTCCAATCCCTTGGATGTACCCGTTGCGGCTACCAGCCCGGAAAGGTCGCCAGAATCCATAAACGGCGTCAAACTATCGGTAATGGCTTGCCTTGGGGAGAGAATGGGATTTTCCCAAAAGGCCCTTATGCTTGGTGAAATTGCAAATGGAGCCAATGCAGCCAAGGTTAGTTTGCAAATACCTTGACGACGGGAAAGTTGGCAGGATTTCATCGCGTTTTCCTTTTTGGTTCAGGAACCACCAGGGATTCCTGGGTTTGGGTCCACTCGGCTGGAAAAGGCCAAGGGGAAAGTAGGGAGAGATTTTCTTCCGAATTTCCCAATCGAATCCGATGACCCGTTGCGATTAGGATTTGGTCCCCTTTGGGGGTTGGGACAAGGGCTTGAAGTGGCCCTTGTGGGACGACCCACCGATCCAGCGGCGTGATTTGTCCGGGCTTCCACGAGCGGAGGATTCCCAATCCTTTTGGCCCAATCCCCGCACTTAACAATGTCCCATCAGACACATACCTTAAGGCATGAATCCAACCCATATGGGCCGGGATGGGGCCTTCCGGACGGGTGGGTTTTAGTTGGGGATCCGCCAAAGTGGAAAGCAGTTTCCCCTCCGATGGACTCCAAACCTTGATCATTCGATCCGCCCCAGCCGAAGCCAAATACCTGCCATCCATGGACCACGCCAAGGTAAATATCGCATCCTGGTGTCCGTCTGGAGAGGATGTGGGCAGGGGTAGCCTGGATTTGGGCTGATTCAAAGGGACAGGCTCCGGGGCGGCAAAAAACTCTCTTTGTAGTTGTCCCGTCAACGGATCATAAATCCGAATGGCCCGGTCCATTCCTGCCGTGGCCAAGGCTCCACCATCCGGGCGAAATGCCATGGCATACACCTGAAAGGGATGCGGCTTGGTGCCAAGGACAATCTCTTTGGCTTTGACACCCGTCTCAGGATCCCAAAGGCTCACTTTGCCATCCCTGGTTCCGGTGGCGACCCATCGGCCCTTGGGATCAAACGCCACGGAATCAATAGGGAAGGAATTGCCAATCGATTTGGCTGGAAGGTCGGAGGCAACCTTCCAGGTTAATAGTCCGGTTGCACCAGGAATCAATAAATAGCTACTTTGTGGACCGCCAAAAGACACATTGTCCACTCCCCTGGAAAGGCTAACCCGGCCAAGGCTTCGCATGGCCTCCACCGTCATGGGGGCCGGAGGGAATTTCGAAGTATCAAACACCTGGACTTGTTGCTCTGTTTGCACACAAAGCCAAGTGCGTCCGGGATGGAAAAAGATCCGCTTTACGGGAACCGCCATCGCTACACTCCCCACCTGCTTTCCATCAGGTTGAAAGAGGCAAACCTCATTTCCCGAGGAAGCTGCGACGAGTTGCTGGACTCGTGATTGCGAGATGCTCCCCCATTTTTTGCCCAAACCAAATGGTATTTCTGGTTTCCCATCGTTGATGGAAAGCCGCGCTAGCCCCCCCCCAGGAAGGGCAACCAAAGGGGCTCCCCCCACGGCAATCTCAATGGTTGTAACCCCAGGGGGGGCGGCAAGCCATCGGGCAAGGGAAAGGGGAACGAGCACCAGTCCTTTGTCCGTTGCCAAAAGCCAATTCTGCCCTCCCGAAAAAACAAACGCATCTGTCACCTTTATGCCGGTAGGCGACCCCTGGAGAAATTCCCCGGTAATGGCATCATGGACATGGGCCCTTCCCTGGGTGTCTACAAGGACCAAATTTCGATTATCAAGGTCAAAGCGTATCCGGGCAATTTCCTGCTGAAGCGGTTTGTTTACCGGCGGAACCTCGGAACGAACCTCGGATACATAAAGGGATCGCCCCTGAACCCAGGCTTGCCGGACTCCATCCCGGGAAACAGTTCTAAGCATTCCCAAAGGTGGTGCATTCCCCTTTACTATTTCGGGCGGAAGGACCTGCTCGAAACCCAAGGGATACGCCTGAATTCCCACGGTTGAAATGGCCAACAACTGGATACCCGAAGGGTGTACCAAAGCGGCCCGGAGGTCTCGGAAGGGTCCCATTCGCCCAACTATGGCTTTGCTTTTTAAGTCATAGACATCCACAAACTGCCCACTGGGCAAGGTTCTGGTAAGGGCAAACCGTTCAGGGTGCCCCGATTCCAAAGGCCCAAGGACCGCATCGGGCAAGGTTCCGGTGATTGGGGTCCAATTCCCGACAAGGGTGATGTCCTCTTTGGACGACCCCTTTCCCTTTGCATCAACCAGGAGTACACGCCGACCTTGAATTGTCATGGATCGGGCCACTAAACCGGGTGGGCCTACCAGGGGAGCCCGCTTGCCCTCCCGAATGCGAAGGGCCTCCAGGGAGCCCCCTTCCCTTAGCACCACAATGTTTCCTTCAACCTCCAACAAACCAAGGACTTGGCCCCCGCGGGCTTCGGGCAGCTCCTTGTAAACGAATTTGTCGGCCTTGTCCCCGGCTTTGAAACCATGGTCCCAGGGAGCTTTCCAAACCTTTACCCAGCCCAATTTATCCCAAGACACAAGCTGGCCGGTCGAAAGCCAGGCGACCCCCTGAACAGGCCCATCATGAACGCTAAATCCGGGTTGCCAAATATCCCCTGTGGCCCGACGATGCCACACAATCCTGCCATCGGAAAGGCCTGCGAAAAAATCACCTCCATCGGGCGAAACGGCAATCGCCGTCAACCCGGGTGGTCCATTGATTTCCCGATCGATTCGACCTGATGGGGGGTCAATCAATCGTAATTTTGGCCCGGGTCCGTGGGCAATCAACCTTCGACCTTGATGGACGACATCCACCTTCTGGAAGCCCCCCGCAATGACAATGGGTTTGGGGGCCTCCCCCACCGGAGGTTGCCAATGCTGGATTCCCTGGCCCTCTACCGAAAGGGCAATCCTGCCTCCAGGAAGGATTGCCATCCCGTTGAGAATCCCCGGAGCCAAGACCGATAGTTTGGGTTGTTTCACAAGGCCCGACCAACCATGCCAAAGGTTGTCCTTGTTTGCAACAAGGGCAAGGGGGCCTTCCGGGCCGTTGCCCCCGGTGGCAAGGACCCCATCGGTTACCCCGGCAAGGTCTGTAATTTTTTCCCCCGTTGGAACCTTGAACCAACGAAATTCATCCTGAACCCCAGCGGCTGGGCCGACCAAAACTTTGTCCGATTCCCCGGCAAAAATCCGTGCTCCGGGAGGTGTCAAAGGCCACGCTTTGTTTTGCGTTGCATCCATCCGCCAACTTTTTATGATGGGTCCAACTCCGGCACTTGCTAGGCCGTCCCATCCCGGTTCCAATAGGGAAATAGGGCCTTCATGGGCTTGCCATATCCGTTGCCATTTTCCCTTGGCATCGGCGACCGCAATTTCACCTTTGTTGGTGGCAAATGCCAACATACCCGATGCCATCCGGACAGAACTGGTCACCTTTCCCAGAATGGGTGGGAGACTTTGATCCGGTGCCAGGGGGACTGGTTTATCGGCTATTTTGTCTGTTTGCCTGTACAAATCACCCTTGGACCCCACGAGAATTTTGAAATTGGGTTGGTCCCCTGGCAATTGGGCAATGATTCCTTCGGGGGACTTGAGAAGGGTCGTCGATTCAAGCCGCGGATTATCCCAAATGCGCAATGTTTGGTCCATCCCCCCGGAAGCAATCCATTTTCCGTCCGGGCTAATGTCGACCGAAAGGATCATCCCTTGGTGCCCGGTGGGGCCACCCAATTCCCGGACCATTTGTCCGCTGGACATTTCCCAAACCCTAAGGGTTTTGTCCAGGCTAGCCGTAACCGAGGTAAGGCCTCCTGGATCCATGGAGGCACTATAAACGACATCCTTATGGCCTCCCAATCCGATCACCCCCTTGGGAAGTCCCTGGGGTTTGGTCTTCTTCGAAGCATTAGCAGGGTTTTGGGCATCACAAAGGGAGATGCAACCTAAAAGGACGATAAGCGAAAACCAGGGAATCAGGCGCCAAGTCATGTTAATTCCGGGTTAAGGCAAAATGGATTGCCAACAAAGGCTAAGGGTTTCGTTATTTGGGGACCAACACCATGGGGGGTGTTATTAATGCTACCATCTTTGAAACCATTGCGGTGTAAAATACCCAAAGTGTTGGGCAATCCCAAATGCAAATTATCGTCCATGTAACATTTTCCCTGACGGATTCACCAGGGGAAAGCGCACTACAAAAATCGACCCCCTACCAGGTTCACTTTGGGCCTCAACCGAACCATGCATCGCTTGAACCAAATGTTTAACTATGCTAAGGCCAAGCCCTGTACCCCCCATTTCCCTGGAACGGGCACGGTCAACCCGATAAAACCTTTCGAAAATGCGGGGCAAATCCTCCAGGGGAATCCCCATTCCATTGTCCTTAACCGCCAGCCGATTTCTCATTCCCTCGGTGGAAAGGCTAACCAGTACCTCTCCTCCGGCCGGGGTGTATTTGATGGCGTTGTCCACCAGATTGTCCAGGATTTGGCGGATCGATTCGGGATCAGCCCATACAATCCCCATGCCTTTTTGGGTAAGAAACTCGCTTGAAAGGTGCTGGTTTTTGGCCATGGCCCTTGGTTTGAGCCTTTCGAGACAATCGCGGATGGAATCGGCAAGATCCACATCCTGAAAATCCAGGACCTCATTTCCCGATTCCACCCGGGCCAACCCTATCAGGTCAATAATAAGTGCGTGAAGGCGATCAGCCTGTTCCTCGATCTGTTTCAGGAACGATCCACAAGCCTCCTCATCCTCCTTCGCCCCATCCATTAGGGTTTCGACACAGACCTTGATTACTGCCAAGGGTGTTTTGAGTTCGTGGCTGACATTTGCCACAAATTCTCTGCGCAAAGTCTCAAGCCTACGCAATTCACTTACATCATGAACTCCAATAATCGCCGTTCCCTGCTCTGATCCGGGAACACCTACTACTCCCACCGCAGCCACATGGAACAACAGTTGCCTTTCCGGGGAACCGGGCCATTGCAATTCCAAACGAACCGTTTCCCCACTCAACTGGGATTTTTTGCAGGCTTCAAGAAGGGATCGATTGCGCAGCAACTCCCAGATACGAACCCCCAGAGGATCCGCCTGGCGAATTTGCAATAGCTCCACCGCCCTGTCATTGGCGAATACAATCCTTTCGGAGGAATCCAGTGCCAATACACCTTCCTCAAGGCCCGATAAGACCGCCTTGAGCTTTCCCAATTCCATCCTGAGTTCGCCAATAGTATCCGCCCGATGTTCATAAATATGGCGAATCCTTCGAATCAGGTCGTGGAAGGCATCAGGTCCTTCGATTTCAGGGATCGCCGCCAAAGGGTTGTTTTCAGCTTCGTCCAAAAAAATATGAATCTGTTTGATAGGCCGCTGGAAGGTTTGTGCGATATAGGTTGCGATCAGCAAAATCAGGAAAAAGCCACCCACCACGAAAACCAGGCTAACCCAAAGCCCGCGTATTTTAATAGGCTCAGGAAGGGTTGGGAGGCAGATGGATCCCATAAAAAGTACAAATAGAATAAAAATTATCCACAATACAATGAGGGGCCAAAATACAAACCACCAAAGACTGGAATGATAACCTGATTTTTTGTTAACGGTGGATAGCATTGGGGAAAAATGTTCCATTCATCAAGAGGTTCCTGTCGGGACCATAATGGGCCAAGATTTTTTTCATTTAAAGGAGTGTTTCCAATCCCCTTTCCCTTTCCAAATCATCGACTAACAAAGCCCAATTGTCAATCCGAATTACCCTTCCCATCCTTGGGAACAATTCCCTTTTCGGGGGAATTGTTCCCAGTTTTTTTCCAAAACATAGAATGAAAGGCATGTCAATTACTCCGAAAAACGGCTAATCCTCAATGCTTCAGAACCAGGATCAACCACTCCATGCACGATGCCTCATTTGAGTTTTTTAAAGCTTTATTAAGCACCCCCAGCCCCTCGGGGTTTGAATCCCCCGTTCAGGACATCGTTCGGCAATTTGCCAACCCCTTTGCCGATGAGATTCGTTCTGATCGGCATGGCAACCTGATTGCGATTCGCCGAACAACCAACCGGGTGGATGGTTCGGCCCCAAGAGTCATGTTAGCCGGGCATTGCGATCAACTTGGTTTGATGGTTATGCACATAGATGACCAAGGGTTTTTAATGGTTCAACCTATTGGCGGCTGGGACATTCCCATCCTGCTTGGGCAACTCCTAACGGTGTGGACCCAAAAAGGGCCAATACCGGGAGTTTGTTCCCGCAAGGCTCCCCATCTCCTTTCTCCTGATGAAAAAAACAAACTCCCCCAATTCCATGACCTCTGGGTTGACATCGGGGTAAAGGACAAAAAGGAGGCAGATTCCCTCGTCCAAATTGGCGATGCCATTACGGCCCAACTTGGCTTTAGACCTATGCGAAACGGGTTTGCCTCGGCACCAGGAATGGATGACAAGGTAGGGGTGTGGACAGTATTTGAGACTCTCAGGCTCCTACACAACCAGCCCTTGAATGTTGATCTCTTTGTGGTTTCCACCGTTCAGGAAGAAATCGGCCTCCGGGGTGCTGCTACCAGTGCCTATGGAATCAATCCCACCGTGGGAATCGCGGTGGATGTTTGCCACGCCACCGACACCCCTGGGGCTGAAAAAAAACAGGTCGGCGAGATAAAGCTGGGGGCAGGACCTGTGATTTTCCGGGGTGCAAACATTAACCCGCGGGTGTTTGAAAACCTTGTTCTATCTGCCACAGAAAACAATATTCCCAATCAATTGCGGGGTGTCCCCAAAGCAACGGGGACCGACGCCAATGCCATTCAACTGGCCCGCGAAGGCGTGGCCACGGGTTTGGTTTCCATTCCCAATCGCTATATGCACAGTCCCGTCGAAATGGTGGCTTTGCAGGATTTGGTAGATTCGTCACGGCTCCTTTCGGCCTTTTGTCAACGAATCGGCCCTGAAACCAACTGGATCCCGTGATAACTTTATTAATGATCCTGGTGGCGCAAGGCCCAATTCCAACGAAAAAACCCCTTGATTTCATCCGGGTTACCCAAGACAAGTCGGGGTTTGAAACGGCTGGAAAATCCTGGCAACCCTGGGGCTTTAATTACGACCACGATGATGATGGCCTATTATTAGAGGACTATTGGGATCGCGATTGGGCCCGAGTTCAAGGGGATTTCGCGGAAATGAAGGCCCTTGGAGCCAATGCTGCCCGAATCCATCTTCAATTAGGTAAATTCCTGGATGGACCCAAGACCCCAAACAAGGCTTCTTTAACACAACTCCGACTCCTTTGCCAACTCGGAAACCAAACAGGCATCCGGCTCAACCTTACTGGTTTGGGTTGTTATCACAAAAAGGATGTTCCCAAATGGTTTGACGCACTCGATGAAAAAGGCCGTTGGGACGCTCAAGCTACTTTTTGGAAAGCCATCGCCCGGGAAATCAGGGACGACCCAACCGTTTTCTGCCTTGACCTTATGAACGAACCTGTCGTCACTGGGGGGAAACGCCCGGCAGGCGATTGGCTTGGCCCCCCCTTTGGAGGGAAACATTTTGTCCAGCATATTACCCTGGATCAAGCCAATCGGCCGCGGTTTGAAATCGCCAAGGCCTGGATAGATCACCTTGTCAAAGTGATCCGCTCTGAGGATACCAAACACCTGATAACAGTTGGTCTGGTGGATTGGAGCCTAGACCGACCCGGACTAACCTCTGGGTTTATACCCGAAAAATGCTGCCAAAACCTCGATTTCATTTCCATGCACCTTTACCCCAAACAAGGCAAAATGGACGAGGCCAGGCAAACCATCCTTGGGTTCAGAATGGGGAAACCGATTGTCCTGGAGGAAACATTTGCCCTGGAATGTTCCGCAAAAGGCCTTGCTCATTTCCTGAAAGGCAATCAAGCTGACCTGGAAGGCGTTTTCACTTTCTATTGGGGCAAACCCCTAAACCAACTCAAAGCCTCTAAGAAGATTGGGGATGCCATTCTAAGCGATTGGCTAACCGAATTCAGGGCAGTAATCCCAAATCCAAAATAGCCCCCAAAAAGCTTTGGGCCCGGCTTTTTGTTTCAAGAATTCTTTCCTACTTTACCCTAAAAACATATTGCTTGGGGGGTATTCCCATGAATTTCTATCGGCTCCTGATTCTGGCTTTTTTTTTCCTTTCCGGGCCAATCGCCAAGTCGATGGATCCACCCAAGGCCAAACCGGAATTTACCGAAGCCAACGAACTCCTGGATCGTTTTCATTTGGCTGCTGCCAAGGCCCGATTTGCTGATTATTTTTCCTGTTTTTCGGAAGATGCAATTTTTTTGGGAACCGACGCCAAAGAACGGTGGAATGTAACAGAATTCAAACAGTTTGCAAAACCCTATTTCGACAAGGGAAAAGGTTGGAATTACGAAAAAAAGGATCGACATATCCTTGTTTCCCGTGATGGGAATCATGCCTCCTTTGATGAAATACTCAACCACATTCCCGGGGATGGCAAAGCAGAAAACGGCTATGGCACCTGCCGTGGATCAGGTGTGCTAAGGAAAGTGGAAGGAAAATGGAAAATTGAGCAATACCACCTCACCATTCCCATTCCCAATGAACTCGCCAAAGAAATCGTTCAAAGTATCAGAATTAAAAAGGCAAACCAATAGGGTTTGCCTTAACCTTTTATGGAATGATTCGGAATTCCAGGCCATTTCCATCGCCTGAGGCCGATTTGCCCCAGACCAAACCAACTTGTTTTAGGCCGCTTTGACCACACGCTTGGTCATTGACTTGGCAAGCAGGGATTTTTTGGAAGCTTCGATCAGCGACCGAAAGAGTTGAATGTCCAAACCGGAGGACATGCTGCAGGCCGGCTGCCACTGAATTCCCATGACATACCAGTTGGCAATTTCCGATTCATAGGCTTCAATCATTCCGTCCAAGGCATGGGCTGTTGCCCGAAATCCTTTGGCAAGCCGGTTTACGGAACGACGATGTTCGCTGTTTACGATCACTTCGCCTTCTCCATAAAGGATTTGAACAATGCTGCCCGGAACGATTGCCAAGGAATGTCTTTGGCCCTTTTCAGGAGGATGGCGATGCTGGAGGGCCTCCGGGGCTTCACGAATGTAATCCTGAATCAGGTTACCGCCTCCGGAAGTGTTAAGCATGTGCATCCCTTGATCCACGGCAAAAACAGGGATCTTGTTCTTTCGGACAAAATGGCAAAGCTCCTCCATTTCGGCGGGGTTGGACTTTCCCTGTTTTTCGTGTCCGGTGATTACAATGCCCCCTACTTCCCTGAAAAACTTGGACCATGTTGCAGGGCCCGTCTCCAATCGGACCGGCTCGGCTTCGGCGTGGATGATAGCCGCATTGATCCCGGCCCCCCACAGGCCGCAGCCATGTTTGGGGTCGTTGTTGTAACGGTCAGGGCCGTACACGCCAATTTTTACAGAGGAGGACGGAAACGGAAGAATATTCGACATGGGATTCCTTTCCCTTGGAAACTGGACATTTTTGGACCAAGTTCAATGCCAGCTGTCCCTGCTTGCATTGGGTATAGTAGACAGCTGATTTTCTGTTTTGCCAAGAAAATTCCTGTAAATTCATTATTATCAATCGTTTACGACTTTTGTGATCCTGCCGTCAAAAGCTTCTTTTCTTGACCAATCCGTTTTTTGGTTTCTCTTTCGGACGATAAGGGCCTTTTTTATTAGATTCTTTCCATTTGCAATGGGTTCTTTTTTCCCAACCCTCAACCGCATGTATTGAACCCAATTGGTTGGATCCTTTACGGGGTTCAAAATCGGATTGGTTGAATTGGGATACCCCAGCCGTTTGATTACGAACCTTTGTCCCATGAAGAATATCCCCTTCCGGGTTGCCCCTTGAAGCGTTCTTGGTAATCTTATTAGTGTGGCCAATGGGGTCACAATAAGGAGGATTCAACCAATGCGTTCCCGTTTACTTTTGGGCGCAGCAGCTCTTGCCCTATTTGTAGGTGCTGGACTGGCTGATAGTGCGCTCAAGTCCGGGCCTCAAGTGGGCAAAAGCCCCGGGGCATTTAACCCCTTGCATGCTACTGGTCCTGATGAAGGCCAGAAGCGTTGCCTAGTCTGAAAAAACGGCGGCAATCCTGTTGCGATGATCTTCGCTCGCGAGATCTCCGACAACTTGACCAGTTTGGTCAAGAAAATTGATGAAGCCACTGGAAAAAATTCGGACTGCTCCATGGGCAGTTTTGTGGTATTTTTGAATGATGAAGAAGGTTTCGAAAAGAAACTGAAAGATTTGGCGAAAAAGGAAAACATCAAGGAAACCGTCCTTACGGTCGATGGACCCGCAGGGCCTAAAGGTTACAATATTGCCAAAGATGCGGAAATTACCGTTGTCTTTTACAACAAACGCAATGTGAAGACCAACCTGGCTTTCAAAAAGGGTGAAATGAAAGAGGGCGATGTTGAAAAAATCGTTGCCGAGCTCAAGAAAATCCTGCCCGCCAAGTAATTCGTTGGCATTTTTTGGGGCCCCCGATTTCGGGGGCCCTGATTTTTTTCTTCCCTCTGTTTTTGTCATCTCGGCCTAACGGGCCATTCTTATGCCCTACCTGGACTACAATGCAACCACACCGGTGGATCAAGCTGTTCTTGAAATCATGCTACCTTGGCTGGGACAGGGGTTTGGCAACCCTTCAAGCGACTACCTATTAGGCAAAGCAGCTTCAAACGCCCTTAACGATGCCCGGACCCAATTGAATGCTTCCCTTGGCGGTTTGCATGGTTCCATCATTTTCACGGGCTGTGGTACCGAAGCCAACAACCTGGCCATTTTGGGAACCTTCCTTCCCAAACTTCACGGGCAATCCACGCTCAAGCGCTTTTTTGGTTACCCTGGCCACATGATTATTAGTGCCATCGAACACCCCGCCACGAAACAAACCTCTCTTTTCCTTAAACGGCTTGGTTTCCGACTTACCATTTTGAAAGTCGATGCTGCAGGTTTTGTCACTCCCCAAAGTGTGGAGAAAGCCCTCCGGAAAGACACGGTGCTTGTCAGCATCATTCACGCCAATAACGAGATTGGTGCGATTCAACCCATTGAAGCGATTGCAAAAGTCTTGAATCCACGGGGCATTTTGTTCCACACGGATGCCGCCCAAACCCTTGGAAAGATTCCACTCAATATCAAGGCAATGGGGGTCGACCTATTATCCCTGACTGGTCACAAGTTCTACGCCCCCAAAGGAGTGGGTGCCCTTTGGATACGACACGGGGTTCCCCTGAAACCGATCCAATTCGGGGGAGGTCAGGAAAAAGGTTTACGGTCGGGAACAGAAAATGTTGCCTTTGCCATGGGGATGGCCCATGCCGCAGAGGCAGCGATTCAAAATCTCGAGAAGGTTGCATCCAGGATGAAAACCCTTCGGGAGCGCCTTTGGCAAGGACTTTCCAGTATCCTGGGACAACGGATTAGGCGGACTTCTGACCCTGAAAGGACTCTACCCAACACACTCCATTTTTGCGTTCGCCACCTCCGGGGAGGGGAAATCCTGGCTGCCGCTACCGACCTCCAGGCGTCCACAGGTTCGGCTTGTCATGCAGGGATGGATCGTCCTTCGGAAGTGCTTTGTGCCCTTAGGTACCCATGGGAATGGAGCTTGGGCTCGATCCGCCTGTCTTTGGGGAAAGCAACAAATGAAACCGATGTGGATCATGCGATTTCGATTTTGGTAAAAGCCATCCACAGCTTGACCGAAAAACGCCCTGGCAGTTAGTCCCAATGCGTTTGCGCCATGGCGTTGCCTTGATATAAATACCTTGAAGGAGAATTCCGAAAATGACCCCACCCCATTGGCTTTCCAAAAGAAATGCCGAGATCAAACCAAGTGCCAATGGCAAGTCCTGGCTTTTGTACCAGGGGGGACAATTTCTCTGGGTTATTGGCGTCCTGCCTGCGGATGGCAAGTTCAGCAATAAAATCATGGACTCAATCAACGGCAAGCAAATCCAAAAAGGCAATGTCTATGAAACCGAGCTGGAAGCAATGGAAGGGGGGCTCATGGAACTCAAGGCCCACCTTGGTTGGTAATTGAAAAAACGATCTGACATAATGACCCTGTTGATTTTCCGCCTTTTGGATTTATCCGGACGATTACCATGCTCAAATTCATAAAAATGCACGGATTGGGAAATGATTATGTCTATGTCGATTGTTTTCGCCAACCCACCCCATCTGATCCGGTTGGTTTGGCCAAATTGGTGGCGGACCGCCATTTCGGGGTTGGGGGAGACGGCCTTATCCTTGTTTGCCCTTCTGAAATTGCCGATGCCAGGATGCGCATGTTCAATGCGGATGGCAGCAAATCGGAAATGTGCGGCAATGGAATTCGGTGTGTCGCCAAACTCGTCCATGACCAAGGCATTTCCCCAAAAAACCGCCTCACCATTGAAACCGGCCGAGGGGTATTGGTACTGGATTTGGAAATCGTTGGAGGAAAAGTATCCCAAGTCCGGGTGGACATGGGGGAACCGATTCTCGAGGCCGCTTTGATCCCGACTACTTTGCCCGGTTCACCCCCTAAAGAAGCCGAAATTATCCTGGGTTCCCAAATCCTCAGATTCACCTGCGTTTCAATGGGAAATCCGCATGCGGTAACTTTTGTAAATGCAATTGAAACCAGTTTGGTTTTTGGAATCGGCCCCCAAGTGGAAACCCATCCCTTTTTTCCTAAACGAACGAATGTCGAATTTGTCCGGGTAGATAACCGGGGAGAGTTCACCATGCGGGTTTGGGAGCGAGGTTCCGGCGAAACCCTTGCTTGCGGCACCGGAGCATGTGCTGTTTTGGTTGCCGGAGTCCTTACCGGGCGACTTGACCGGCGGGTCATCGGCCACCTTCAGGGAGGCGATTTGCAATTGGAATGGGAGGAATCCACAAACCATGTTTTTATGACCGGACCTGCCACAGAAGTTTTTCATGGCACTTGGCCACTTGCCTGAAAGGCCATACCCAGACCTTCTAGCGAGAAAAACCCTGTCGTCTCTTGATCCAAAGGCCCTGGATTTGGCATGATCACTTTGGGGAATACCCCCCATTCCGGAATATGAATCGTGAAAATCCGCAACCCTGTCCTGATTGAGGCACTCGCTTTGGGGGTGTCCCTTTTGATTCGGGTTTGGAACTGGACATTGCGTTACCAATTTGAGCCACTTTCCCCGGGACTTGAACCGAGATGGAATGCCAAGCTCATAGGCCCAAACCGTTATATCTACGCATTTTGGCATGAAAACATTTTGGTACCCGCTTATCGGATGAGGAATTTGGATATTGCGGTCCTCATTAGCCGCCATGCAGACGGCCAGTTAATAGCCCGAGCCGTGGAGTGGCTTGGTTTTCAAACTGTTCGCGGGTCAAGCACCCGGGGTGGAGTCCCTGCTATCAAAGGAATGGTCGCCAAAGCCAGGCAATACCATCTGGCAATTACCCCGGATGGTCCCAAAGGCCCCCGGAGAAAGTGCCAGGAAGGGGTTGCAGCCATAGCCTCTATTACCCAGAGATCGGTAGTTCCCTTTGCAGTCGGCTATTCCAACGCCAAACGGTTGAAAAGTTGGGACAGGTTTGCCTTGCCGTTGCCTTTTAGTAAAGTTGTTTTTGTGATTGGGGAACCGATTCCGATCCCGGCAAACCTTGCGGAAGGGGATCTCGGGGTGTTTGCCAACTCCATTCAAAACGGGATTGATCAAGCCCAAGCCAAAGCGGATGAATTGGCGGCCTTGAAAACCAATCACCCCCCCAAGGCAAAGACCCAATCAAAAGCTGCCTAATCTTCCCAATTTGCATATTTGCTTAAATGTGTAATCCATTCTGGCGATAGCTTTCCCTAGACTTACTTGAGATGGAAGTTTCCCATATTTGTGGGTAACGCAGGCCTGTCTTTAGCCATTGGCCGGGATTGGGTTGATCTGAAAGGAAAAATGAGCACTCGTTGTGTTGTAACCGGTGGGACAGGCATGGTGGGAAGCCATGTCGTGGAATGCCTTGTTGGTCAAGGGCATCAGGTTACGGCAATAACAAGGCCTGGAAGCGACGCTCGATTCCTGCAATCATTGGGAGTTGCCATTTCCCCTTGTGGATTTGATAATGCCGACGACTTGGCCAAAGCAATTAGTGGGGCGGATCAGGTTTATCATTGTGCTTCAAGGGTCGGCGATTGGGGCCCTTGGAAACTATTTGAGGAACAGGTGGTTGGCGTTACCAGAAAACTGCGGGATGCCTGCGCCAGGGTTGCGGTTGGCCGTGTAGCCCATGTAAGTTCCATAACCGTTTATGGCCACCCACCCAAAGGGTTGACCACGATTCTGGAAAACGAAACGCTTGGTCGTTGGCCTGTTTGGTTTGACTACTATGCAAGGGCCAAAGCCGAATCAGAAATGCTTTGGAAGGACTACCCGGGTGAGTATGTCATACTCCGACCCAGTTGGATTTTGGGGCCAAGGGATCGGTACACACTTCCCCGGTTGATCCGGGCTTTCCAACGCATTTACACCCCCCTTATCGGCGATGGGGAAAACCTGATCAACATTATTTATGCTGGCGATGTTGCCGAAGGAATCGTCTTGGCGGGCCAAACCCCGGGGGTTTCCGGGGAAGCTTTTCACCTGTCGAGCGAAGGTGAAATCAGGGCCAGGGAGTTTGCGGACCTTTTGGGTAAAATGATAGGGGGCAAAGGACGAACGATTTTCCTCCCGGAGTGGTTTGTTTGGAGCTTGGCTTCAACCGTGGAATTTGCTGGTCGCCTGACATCCTACCCGAACCCACCCATCCTGACACGCTATGCGGTTCGACTGATGCTCCGCCCTTGTACCTTTAGTACAGCAAAAGCAGCGGAAAAATTGGGGTGGCGCAGAAAGGTAACCATACCCGAAGGGCTGGAAAAAAGCCTAAATTGGATTCGGGACAACAAAGTCTGACCATTGGGGCCTGGCGAATGGTTTGACCCATTGGCATTGAGGGTTTGAAATCGGTAATGGGCAATCTTTCTGGAAAAGTGGCTCTCATAACAGGAGCCTCCTCTGGCATTGGCAAGGCCACGGCTTTGGCCATGGCCGAACAAGGAGCAACAGTGGGCTTATTGGCCCGCCGACAAGACGCATTGGAATCGGTTGCCTCCCAAATGGGGGGAAAGGGACTTGTCCTGGTCGCTGATGTTACCGACGAAAACGCCATTCAGGAAAATGTCGCTCAACTAGTCAGTAAAACAGGGGGCTTGGATATTTTGGTCGCTGCTGCGGGAATCTCCCTCAAGGCACCCTTTGTGGAAACCACAACCGATACCATTCGCCGAATCATGGAAGTCAATTACATGGGAACCGTTCATGTTACCAAAGCAGCATTACCCCATATCAGGGAAAGGAAAGGTTCCCTGGTAGCGGTAAGCAGCCTCACAGGTCGCCAAGCTACACCGGAATATTCGGTTTATGGGTCCAGCAAGTTTGCCCTTCAGGGCCTCTATGATGCCTTGAGAATCGAAATGCTCCGTGAGGGCGTCCATGTTGGTGTTTTCAGTCCGGGATTTGTGGATACACCCCTTAGGTATTCGGTTCTGCAAGGGAACGGCTTGGTACACGAAAAACCTCCGGTTCCCCCCTTGCGGCTTTGGCCGGTAGAAACCTGCGTAAAAAAAATCCTTGAGCTGATTCGAAAACGAAAAAAAGAGGCCATGGTACCGGGATTTGTGCGCTATCTCTTCGCCCTGAATGACCTTGTCCTTCCCGACTGGGTAAGCGATTACTACCTTCGCTACAAATTCGGCTATTTGGGCCGAAACCGCTAACCCTTTGGTTAGGTTCAAGAATCCCTGAATTCTTGCTCCAACCGGATTCCCTCAAACCAGTCGACTCTTGATAACCCATCAAGCCATTTGTTTTTACGGTCGATTTGAGGACCTTGTTGGTGTAAAAATTGCAAGGTTTCACGATGAACCTCGAGGAAAACTGGCCACAATTGATCCCAAAATGCGGGTTTGCAACCCATTACCCTTTGGTTTTCGTTCGAAAAGGTGATCCACCTTGATCTTACGCCGGGAAGGGGGCTTCGGATTTGGAATGGGAGGGAATCCCCCAACCGGGGTCGGTGCAAAGACCCAACCGTGGCAGCCAAAATCTCAAAAACCCGTGAGCCTTTATGTTCAAATTGTCCTTGTCCTCCGGTTCATTCCCGGTTTTCCTTCTCGTGTTTGGCCTACCATCTCCAGTCACAAACGCCCGGTACGCTCCTGCCAATACTTACTTCCGCCACCTTTTCAATAGAGCCGGATGAAACCCAAATTGGCTTGCTAATTGATTGGTCGTCTTCTTTTCACGAATGGCCTCCAAGGCAACCCTGGCCTTGAACCATGTGTCGTATTACCGCTCCCTGATACCCTGGACAAAACCCTCCCTTTATTAGGAAAGGATTGCTTACCTGACTGTCCAGTTTCAGGGGTCCACCATAGTCCAAAGTGCGGCCCTAGTGCCCTGCCACTCAAAGGGATTAGGATAGTATTCAGCTGCAAGGCACATAGTATAAGTACCAACCAAGGAGGGTTGGTACCATGCGGAAAATTTACATAGTCCGGTTGAGTGGTGAGGAGCGGGGGTTGCTTGA
>SXGR01581308.1_pt1 | contig 28145 bp, 52 predicted proteins | sample 3174711 | NCBI WGS metagenome assembly SXGR01 (sample SAMN11356860, study PRJNA531348) | freshwater metagenome | isolation source: freshwater sample F1-60 | place: China: Fuxian Lake, Yuxi | collected 2017-12-25
AAAGAAGAAGAAGAAGAAACCCCGGCTCCTATCTGCCGCAAAGGACAAAGGAAGGATTTCCGAGACAAATCAACCGTTTACTAAAAAATCTATTTATTTACTAAAATCTATTTATTTGGACTCTATTGTATTTTGCCAGAGAATTTAATCTTCTGGCTTTTTTCAAAATTATTTAATCAATTTGATTAGTCCTTATTTAATAGACTCTATATTTTAATACACTTGTTTTATTCTTATTTTCTAGTAAGAAAAGCTATTGTAACTCCAAGAAGTAGATAAATCCAAAAATCCATATATTTCCTTATTATTTAATTATCCCATGAATTCTCTAATGCTATTACCACTTATAGAATAATAAAATCTCTTAAATCCTACTTGTTTTAGGAGTTTGGTACAACCTGAGCAGGGGCGGCTATTATTTATTTGATTATTATTATCTATCCGTACATTAAAGAAAGTAAATTTAGAACAATCTTCACCCAATTTGAGGATAGCAGAAAGTTCTGAGTGTATGCCGGGAACATATCTATTTCTGTCAACTATTTCTTCCTTTTGAAAGATAGCGGCTTTCGGGTGAGTCTTGCAATAACTATTTGCGCCGATGGATATAATTTTATTCTTATCAAAGACTACGGTAATATGGAAGCATCTACCCGTTAGAGCAGAACTCTTCATTGCACCAGCTATTTCTACTGAACGCCAAAATTTTCTTTGAATCGAATTAGTCATGGTACCGATGGTCGGACTCGAACCGACACGGGAGATAAAGCCCAACAGATTTTAAGTCTGTGGTGTCTGCCATTCCACCACATCGGCGTAAAGCTAGTGTAAGGTAATCCTGATTTAGATTTTGGCGGGAATGGAGAGGATCGAACTCTCATTTATCCAATTATGCACCAATCGCTTAGAAGGCGCGGCCATTACACTCCCATGTCTTTATTTCCAAAAAACGGAATTAAGCGGTAAAGGCCAATAACGACTTTTGTTCCTTCTACATTTATCAAAGACAAATAATGATTAGTCAATGTCGCGTTCTTTAGGGAACCTTCGGTGAACCTGAACTCGTAAATGTAACCACTTTCACTTGTATAAGAACAAACGAGTGCCAGTTCACTGTCGTCACCAGTAAGACCGTCAAGCTCCCAATCAGAAATAAGGTGTCCATCTATTTCTAAGGTTGAAGCTGAACTTAACAAGTCTAATGCCACACAACTTTTAGTATTTTGGGTTATCATTTTTTTGTGTTTGGTTATAAATTGGTTGCCCATTCGGGAATCGAACCCGACCCTAACGCTTATAAGGCGTTTGCTCAAACCCTAGAGCTAATGGGCGTTAAATCTTTTTTACAGAGTTATTTGACTCATTTACCATGTAGCCATCTTAACATGACTCTAAAACTAAATCAACATTAATCGTTCGCAACCATCTATTTGTAATCGTCACCATCGTCACCATCATCACTATTGTTCTGTTCGTTAATGAATTTGCTTCTGTTGTATTCTGAATTAATAAAAGGAAGAAGATAATCCACCATAAGTCTTTCCCTCTTCGTGATGTAAGATCCCACCAATGCGTGAAGCAGCACAAGAGAGTGGTCTTTCTTATTTGTTAACTCTATACGCCGCGTAGTCTCTTTGAGAAGCTGCAAAATGGCAGCGCGATTATCTTTATTTTCTGTACTCATAAATTTTTTTTGGTGTTTTTATTTTGCTGTTTGATTTATTTACTTGAATTCATTTTTTACCGCACCTATACCTCTTAACCAGTTGGCTGACACATGAATTTCTGGATTTTTTAGTCCCTTCATGGCTCTTACTATATTACCAAATGAAACTAAAGTAAAGACTTTTTTTTGTACCTCTTTTAGTACCCCAACCTTTTTGGCCCATTTAGTTAAAACAGGCACGAAAGATTTATCACCGAGTATCGGCTTGAGAGTCGAGAGTTTGACTGTCGCGTGTCCACTTAACATAAATGAAACTAGAAGTGGGTCAACAAAAAAATCTCACGCCCCTATCGGCCATCATTTACTAACGATCTAAGTTCCGACATTTGTATCGGCGACCAAGCCGCAATGATATACAGGCGTCCCAGAGGCGTGAGAAAATCATTTCACCGCTAAACCATTATAGCCCTTGTCAAACAAAAAATCAAGTAAAAAAAATATCAATCACACCATATTTGTTCATCTTTGAATTCCCATTCTAAAAGGATTAATACTTCTTTAATTAGTTTCTTATTTAATGAGATTATTTGTTTGCTTTTATCTTTGCTGTCTTTAATTAAAAAGAGGGCACTCATATTTTTCTTGAATGGTATATCATATTCTCTTTCTGCTATTGAAGTCATTAAATGATTACCAATAATAGAAAATACAAAATAAAACTCCCCATCATTTAACGTACCTCTCCATACGTCGTGTGTCTTTTCTACTAGACTTGATACTGAATATTTGCCTTTAACATTTTTGACATCTTTTAATTCTATTAATGTATATTGACCATCCATATTACATATTACACGTCTCGTGTCGCATCAACATATTTCTTCCCATTAACGGTTAACTTCCTTCCAGCGGTACTGATTTCAATAAGTCTCATCTTGGAAAGGTACATTTCGTAATCTTTTTGAATTGACCCCCTTGAAAGGCCGGAAACTGCCGCAAGTTCAGTCAACCTAACCTCAATCTTTTGAGCAATAACACGCAATAGATACAACTCTTGCTTAAGAAGTCCCAAGGGCAGAATCCCGGTCATGTCTTTTAGCTCTATCCAGTCTGCCATGTTGAAGTTTTTGTTTCTACGCACCGAACAATACTTGACAATATCTTCCGCCATTTGCTGCGCCTTTCTCGCGTTACCGCGCAACACAGAAACAACATCTGGCATTATGCTCTTATTCATAATGCACTTGTTACCTACGCCCAATTCTATAATGTGCCAAAGTTCATCTTTCGAGTAATCGCTCAAATCTACGCGCTTCATCCTATCCATGAGAGCGTGGAAAATAGCTTGCCCCTCTGTGGTTGCAAACATAAAAGTTAAACGGCGGAAATCAAAAGTGATTGGAGTCCCGTCGAAAACAAATGAGTTTGCTCCGTTTTTGTTGGGATTGCAAATAGTTAGCAGGGCCATTGTCACGTCCTTCGGAAGCTCCGACGCCTCATCGAACAGAACGGAAACGTCTCTGTTGATCATGTGCGGTACAACAAATGAATTAAAGAATTGTTTAACAGTCTTAATAGAAGAACAGTTCAGAGTAACCAACGGCTTCTTAACTCCACCCGCATTAGAAATATCATGCAAGTGTTTAGCCATTGCCGTAGCTATGATGGTCTTGCCGCTACCACGGGGAGCGGTGAACATCAAGTGTGGGACGATGCTTGTTGTCTTGTACCCCTCCAGATAAAACGACAACAACTTCTTAACGGCACTTTGGCCGATAATATCTTGGAAGTACATTTTTTATAATTTAATTTGTTTTTTTGTAGTATTTAATCTTCCGTAACTCACCAACTCTGTACATTGACCAACGGAGAGTCCTCTTGCTTTGGAAGGCTACTTGGATTTTGCGTCGCCTCTTCTTGCGCCAACTGCACAGGTCGCTTAATTACAGGTTGCCCCACGATTCCGTTGGAGTCTGCAAACTTTTTGGATACTACAACGTACCCTTCTTCTCCCAACTTTTTATTAAGTTGCCCCATAGAGACAATTATAAAACTATACGAACCCTTCTTGCGGCCAATTTTATTTTTCATAATTTGATTTTTAATTTTTAATAATTTAATTCTCTAATTTAGTCAACTTATAGCAGCTTATATCCACCATTTCACCCTCACTGTCAACCATCGAAATTGAGTTTTCGATAATAGATGCTTCTAGCAATGCTTTCTTCATAAATGAGAACTCGAAGATTAGGTGTTCTTCATCGGTGTAACTAAATTTAAGTACAGCATCATCATGTTCACAATCGAGAGTTTCCAAATCCCAACTATGGATAAGATAACCATTTACATCGAGAACCTCCGCTCTCTCCAACATATCTAAGGATTTACAAGTTTCAATTTTCATAATTATCTATGTTAACACCATCCTAATTTAGATTCAAGAACTTAATTACTCTACTTTCATTTTATTTACCGAATCACTGCTTTCGTGCCGCTCCATAGTCCACGAATTAGTCGTAACGGTCTTTTTCTTCAGGTCGTAAAGGAAGTTATCGCCATAATCTGTACCATCACCCGCACCGTTATATTCGTAAGCATTATAAGCCCAGTCTTCAATTTCCACAGCAAAACTATTAACAGCGTCAGATTCCTTTTCCGTTAAGGTTTTTTTTGGATTGCTATCATCGCCTCTAATACCCACGTACAAATTGCCCTCGTCGTTGCCGCCCGAAAACATTAGCGAGATTTTGCTAACCCCAAGTGCGAGAGCCTTCTTGTAGATTTTCGTGCTGAGTGGTTTTGCTTCCATATTTTTAGTTTAGTTTATATTTTAGTTTAGTTTATGCCAGTTCCATTTTTTGTGAAACGCTTTTAGTTGCAACCCTAAGCATCCAGCTTTCAGGTTTTTTCGATAAAACTTTCAAATAATCAGCGGGCGTTGGAATAAATCCGCAATCTTCTTCAACGTGCTGTTCAGCGAGCATCTTAGTCGGGATAAATTGTCCGCTACTGTTCGCAATCGTGTGCCCGAACTTCTCAATGGCCCATTGGATACCTGCGCTATGATGCCTCAAGGCGCGGTGCGTCCAGTCCCCGGTGTACTGCTTGGTTTCATCGAACCAATCGTGAAGCTCAATGTAGTCGGAAGGCAACCCTCCCCACTTCTTCGCGCTCGATTCAGAATGTTTCCAAGGTGTCATAACTTAACTGCATCTTAGCACGGGCCGGAAAACTAAGCAAGACTTTTTTTGAAAAAAAATCTGAAAGAAAAAAAATCCCCGGCCCGACGCCGGAGATTCTATGAATAGATAACCCATTAAAGGAGAAGTTCCTTACAAGATTATCACGTATATTATATCCTACTAACCTAGAAACGTCAAGCTAAAAATCTTTCCTCTTTTTTAGAAGAAACTGATTGTTTATTAAGAAAATTATGCGCCACAACCTCTGCTGCCGCATATTCTTTCGCTTCTACCGCATCCAAAAACGGGCCATGCCCACAAAGCTGTTGCCAGTTGTCCAGCGAAAAACGCCGAGCGAATTCTTTTTTTGTCATAATTAGTATATTTATTTGTTTAGGGTTACGCTTCCTGCATGAACTGTTCTAACTTCTTTCGAACTCTAATAATCTCTTCGTCGCTTAAATCTAAGTGGTCTGCAATTTCATAAAAGAAATCACGATTTGACAAAGACATAAGAGCAGCCTCATAGATAATTAGTTGTTCTTCTTTAGTGAATTTCATATTATGTTATTTTTACAAAATTTCAGTTTCTACAAATTTCCTCACAGATTTCCTCTGCTTCACTGTTCCACTTCTTAGAGAACGTCTTTCTGTCGGCCCGCAAAAATCTCAGAAGCGATGCCTTTACCTGCTTCCGCACGTCTTTCTTGGCGTTCTTCTTCTCTGTCGCGCCGATTACATCAAAGAGCGCGTCATCTCCGAGTAGGTGATAGATTTTATTGCACGCTTCGCTTGCGGGAAGCGGCTCTAGCATTAACTTTTGCAGAGCCTTTGCTTGCTTAACTGTTCGTGGAATTGCCCAAACGCCCATAGTGTATCTCGCTTTCTTTAAGGTTTCTCTTACTCCCCTTAGAGTATCACGAGACAAAAAATAGTGCAAGACTAATCTTCTTCTTTTTTTACTTCACCAGCGTACTTGGCTTTCACAGGGTTGAAATCTTCTGATTCCGCCAATTTTGCAGCGTCATGCGCCAGTTCATCCGCGTATCTGTCATTCGGATCTTTCGTTATGGCTTCTTGCTTCCATCTAGGTAATTGATAAAATAGAGTGTGCCAGGCAATTTCGTACTTTTGCGCCAATTTAGTTGAACTATTGATTTTAATTATTTCTTTTCCCATAATCTAATTTTTCCTTTCTTTGAGTTCACTAAATAATTCACCAAACTCTTGCTCCATATTTAGAATACACTAATTTTTTTCGGAGCTTATTATTTGAACTTTTATTTATTTTGCCACGAGTTTTATTTGAAATTTATTTTGTTTTCCCACGGGTTTTATTTGGAAATTTATTTATTTCGCCACAGATTTATTTCGCCACAGATTTATTTGCCCATGATTTTTCCAATTGAAAACAAAACGAAATAACAAAAGAACAATGACTACTTCTCTATATTAACATGAAGCTGATTCTATTACAAGTATAATTTTACTTATCTACTCTTCTATAATTTTTGTCCCAAATTATTTTGGTCATTTCATTCGCGGCTTTACTTACTTTAGTCTCTGACCAATCAGGATTAAATAGATGTAAAATTTCGTGAATTAATGTGTCTAAATATTCTTTACTTTTTTGGCGGGGATCTATTTCAATTCTGTTCTCGTCTATGTACGCCATTCCAACCGCGTCGCTCCGTCCGAGCTTCTTGTCTATGACCTTTATCTTTTTATGATTTTTAGCCATATACTATATATTACACCAGTCTCGCCGCAAAAGCCAGAGAGTGTTCTCTTTTCGTTTTTCCATGTGTATTTCTATAGAAAAAACTTCTTAATTAAAATATATTTAGTAACTCAAAAAAATCTTCAAAAAATTAATTACTAAATTTAATTAAGTCTTTATCCCCCTTTAACCACTCTATTTACCCCTATGAAAACCTTAATCAATTCTCTTTTACAGTACTGATGTGTATTACTTTGAAAAAACTTAATTAAATAAAATGTTTTAATTAAAATATTTTTTTTGTTTTTCTTCTCCCACTTCCCCCTTTTCCCCCCATCACAAAACAAAATAAACAAACCTTAATAACAGCAAAACATCAATAATGCTCAGTAAAATGATTAAAATAGAACGAAATAATGTATTTTTAGATAAAAATTTTGAACAAACCACTTTTCACCCTTTAATTAGTATAATCCTTTTGTTGTTTCTTCTATATTGTACTGTGTATATTTAAATAAAAAAGGGTTCACCGAAGAACCCAAAAAACACTATATTTTAATAAAAAACCCTATATTTATGTATTTTTTAGTAACTTGTTTTTACTCTCTTTTATCGAGTATATAGCTCCAACACCAAGCGGAAAATATTATCAAAAAGACGACCATAATCTTTAAATGTTAAGATTTATTAAATTACATCTTTTTAGCGTATTTCTTTTATGTATTTACATTAATCCATATATTTAACAGGGCTGTCTATTTGTCCTTCTAATATATATACTTATGCCTTTTTTTAGGCTTCGGTAGCACAATCTGCCAGAATTTCGATATCGGTGTTATCCGGGCAAATCTGCTCAGTAATAAAATAACCTAATCTATTAACAGAGTGAAAGCCAGACGCAATGTATAGGTTGCCGTCCACTTCCACGTACGTCCAGACCAGTCTAGGATCAGTCACTAAGACCTGCGCCAGTTCCTTTCCGTAGGTTTCAAACATATACCCATCGAAAGAGGCGTCTTTCTCATGGGGGTTCTTAATAGGACGATAGGTCTCAAACCACTTGTCCTCGGTCATTTTAACGAATGTCTTGGTTACTTTTTTCATAATTTTTTAGTTTAGTTTATTCTGTTTTATTAGTTTCTTTTTCCCACAATCGTTTCTGCGGCCCAGTAGCCCAAAAGAGCAGCTAGAACCATTATTACAATACCTTCCATATTAGTTTGCTGTTTTAGAGTTTACCTTGTTCAGATACTTCTTTCTTAACATCTTCATAGTTAATGATGGGGAAGCCTTGAGTTCTTGCTTATTGGGCTTTTTTTCCCATACAGAAATTAGATTACGAGCTTCATCCAACGACATACTATCGGGAACGCCAGTAACTTCGGGGCCAAACTTCCTACGAAACCTTACAATTCTCTCCGCGCTACACAACTCTTTAACGTCGGGGTCACTCAGCCAAACCTCCATGTCCCGACTCAGATATGTGTTGTTTATGTGTGTTTTCTTTAGGTTCATTGTCATAAATGTTAATTTGATTATAAATGTTAATTCTGTCGATTTTCTTTATGTCTATAAATGTATTAACAAAAGGATAAATAATCCCACAAGGGATATTGTCGCAGTCATCATTGTCTTTATACTCTACCATGAGGCTGATATTAAGTCAACACCTAAAGCAATGTTTTTTGAGCCGCCAATGGGGCTGTAACGCTTCCCCATTGATTAGCCATAGCGGTAGCTATTCCTTGGAAAGTTCTTGATCGTTCTTTGGCCCTAATCTCTTTTGGCAAATTAAAAGTGTCATAGCTCCATTTTGTATACCTTACACCTTTTTTTGAGATTATGTATTCGCGATCAACAATTTCTGTTGGCTTAAGATTAGGTAAGTTTTTAAGCCACAAACAAGTCGTCTTCATTGCTCCGTGGCCAAAGTGGTACGGTTGAATTATCTGGTCGGGTTTGCGTATTTTTGAAGAAATTACACTTACTGGATTTTCGACGCAAATTTTTGGGATTGGTGCATCCATTAATCTTTTAACAAAATCAAGAGCCGCTTGTTGCCGACCATCAGCGATTTTCTCTTTGAACCAACGTGAACCACTTACCGCTAAATGCGTACAAGGAGGATGAGCAATCATTAAATCCCATCCATCTTCTAAAATTTCTAAAACATCCCCTTTTATATGGAAAGATGAATTATCATCACTTGGAAGCAGGTCACAACTCCAAGCGTCATGTCCTTTAGCTCTAAACGCCTCACGGACTACACCGCTAAATTCGCAAGCTACTAAAACTTTCATTTCCGAAGTCTATCACGACTTGATTTATAAGTCAAGTAGTAAGTCAAGAATCTGACGTTACTATTTAAGTTCTCACAAATGGATATTCTAATATATAGTCTTTTTTGTATTTACAATTTGGACTATCTTCTTTTCTTGGAAGGCTTTTAACAAATCCATTTACCGGAACATCTTTTCTTAAAAAGGTTATCTCTAGCGTTTCTGGAATATCGTATTTTTTGGGGCCATTATTATTTCCGTGAGCGTGGACTATATTATGAGTTTCTAATACTTTATTTATTGCTAATAATTGTTTTTCAGTCATTAAATTATGAAATTCAATAACCATTTGCTTATAAGCCAATGGATTTTCCAAAGTCGTTAGCCAGTTCCATTCAAAGCCTTCGATATCCATTTTTAAAAAAATATTTTTATAAGGCTCGCTTTCAAAGCTCAAATTGGTCGTTTCTGGAGTATTTGCGCCATCAATATTCATCCTTACGAATAAAATATCCTCAATGTGTTCCGGTGTTTTTTTTATTGTACCGTCGTAAAGTAAACCTTTGACGTTATATTTTTTAATAAAACCTTTTTCAAAATCAATATTGTCGTTACCCCGTTCTCCTACGCCGCACCCAATAAAAAAATCGTATCCTCCGCAATCTGCAATTACATATCCACCATCGTATTTATTTCCAATTCTTATCATGCTTGGATAATCCATAACGGCTAGCTTTTCTAACATGGCGGTATAATCTTGCATAATTAACTTATTTTTTAACTATTTTTGCCGTCATTGTACGCATCAGCCAATGCTTTTTCCCCTTCGTTAAAGGGGCATTTATTTTCAGTATTTCTATCTATTTGACCAGCAAAAAATGCTTGATAATACTCTACGATAGATAAACCAAGCTCTTTTGACCTTCGTTTTATTAGGTCAAGGGTTTCAATTCTCTTTCTTGTTGAGTCAAAAATGTTCATTATTAGTTATTTATTTGCCAGTTCTAAGAGTATGTCTCCGTGACAGGTTTTTGGGGCGCAGAAACATATTAGGTTCTTGCCCTTTAATTCGTGGATTCTGCTTAGTAGGTATGTGTTTTGTTTTATCCATATTTTATGTTTTTCGATTACTTGCTCGCGTGTTCCATCTTTCCCAGTTATAAATGGATTTCCCCATATTGACGGCCTTCCTATGTATATATCATCTGCGGTAATCTTTAATTTATCTATGTACTTGTTTAATACTTTCACGCCTTATTATTAAATTAAAATGCTGTTTTTTCGTACATTTTCTTTAATGAATTAAGAGCCATTGCTTCAATTTGTCTAATTCTTTCTCTTGTTACATTAAATTCTTCCCCAATGGATTCAAGTGTTTTTTTCTTCTCTCCGTCAAGGCCAAATCTGTGTTTAATTATATATTTCTGCTTTTTGGTTAATTTATCAATAAAAGAAAATAATATTTTCTCACTTTCTTTTTCTATAATTTCTTCTGTTGGACTTTTAATTTTGGTATCTTCTAGGTACTCATATAAATCGTTCGTTCGGTAATCTATACCATCTTCTTTAAAGTCAATAGACCTTGATTGAAAATTAGAGTCTAATATAATCTTGAGCCTACTAGGGGTCATTTTAAACTCTGCAATGATTTCTTCCTCAGAAGGCTCTCTGCCGTTCTTACTTTCAAATTCATCTTTGAACTTTAAGATTTTAATTTTCTTTTCAACTGTTCCTCTGGGAACTCTAATGGTTCTGCTTTTCGAGCTTAAAGCCTTGCGTATCGCTTGTTTTATCCAAATTGAGGCGTAATAAGAAAACTTTGCTCCTCTTTCCGATGAGTACCTTTCTGCCGCCTTCATTAGTCCTATATTACCTTCGGAGATAAGGTCGCAAAAATCAAGGCCAAGCCCCCTGTAACATTTAGCGATATTAACAACTAATTTAAGATTTCCGAGAATTAATACCTCTCTAGCTTCTTTTCCAGCTTTCCTAGTACCTCCTCCCGCTTTGGGTACATCCATCCACTTCCTGACTAAAGAAGAATATTTCTTCTCATCTTCTTCGTCTAGCAACTTTTCCTTTCCAATTTCTTCAAAGTAAATGTCTAGGAGTTTATTATCGAACTCATTTTTGGTTTTCATGGTTTAGAATAGATAGAATTTTTGATGTAGATTTACCCTTTATATAAGGTAAGAACTTAATTTCGGTTTTATTTTTGTCTAGGATTTGTTTCTCTGACTTATCTAGTGATTCTAGGTTGTAGTCTCCAGCTTTAACGTAGATATTAGGTTTAACATGACTTAGAAACTCTGTCGCTCTTGCTTCTTCAAATATTATCACGAAATCAACGCTGTGTAAAGCAGAAAGAACCTCGGCCCTATCGTCTTGGTTATTTATTGGTCTATTATCTCCCTTTAACTCTTTGACGGATTTGTCGCCATTTAATCCAACTACTAAAATGTCACCTAATTGTTTAGCCTTATTTAGATAAGAGGTATGTCCAACGTGAATTATGTCAAAACATCCATTTGTTGCAACAACTTTTTTGAGGGTATGTCTTGTTCTCCATTTTTTGTAAAAGCTATAATCAATAATTTTTGGGGAAATCATTTAATACCACCCAAGTCGGTTCCGTCTTCTTCAGGGTAAAATTTGCACTTAAACTTAACGCCGTCCCTTTTATCTTTAACAAAGACGATAATAGGCTTTCCGTCATTTAATTTTAATACTTCTTTTCTCAAGCAAGTGTGGCACAGATTGTTTTTGCCCTTTTTGAAGAACGGTACATTAAAATAAATTAATTTTTGAGACTTAAAGAGGGAATCATAATCTTTAACCGAATAAGATAAGTCGCATACATTGCATCTTACTATTCTTTTATGCTTAAAATCCTCAAGTCTTAACAGATTTACTTCGAGTTTTACCTTTTTAGGCATTTAACTATTATAGCATTTGTAACTCATTATCTTAAAATGTGTTATCAAATTCTTGATAAAAACACAAGGCAATTATGGATTCTTCTTTTTGTTATCTTGCTCGTTACCGATAAGACCGCCAACCGCCGCACCAACACCCGCGCCAATCAATGTTCCTTTGGAATTTTTACCAATAGCTTGACCAGCCAACGCGCCAACACCGGCACCAATTAGGGTACCAGTACCAGTATTAGTAACACAACCAACGGTTAACGCAGTAACAAAAACAATCATTAATATTTTCTTCATATTTTAAGTAGTAAATATATTATATCATTATCCGGCCTTTAAGTCAACATCATTTTTGGCGCAAATTATGAACCAATCTCCATGTCCCTCTTTTTTAGACTTATCTACCCTGTTAATGACGGAGGCGTAATGGAAGAACTCCTTATCATTTAACATTATTATTTGACCGTTTTTTAATTCAGTTTTAATCATTGGCTTTCCGTCTTTACTTTCGTAAACCATCAATTCTCCGCCAGATATATTATTTCTATTTATACCTATCATGGCGATGTAATCAAAACCATCTCTATGAACGCCCTCTGGGGCAACCGGGGTACCATCTGGAAATTCGTTGTCCAGAACAACAACTCTTAATTGATGCACTTCTAATTCTTGACCATCAGTAAAATTATACGAATGTCTAAAAGCGAGGCATATTTCTTTAAATCCTTCATTTTGCAGGACATCTTCTTCTATTTCTTCAAATTTACGAACTACGTTACCTTGAAAATTATTTAAATTATTATTTTGTACAAATGTTCTTTGCGGCAATCTCTCTATTGTAGCCTGTTCTTCTCCATTCCAGTGTGTAGTTCTAAGTTCTATTACTGAATAGCGGCGTAATCTATATTTGCCGTCTTTATGGTTTGTATTTGGTAATCTATTAAAAGATTTTGATATTATTTTATTATAAGTGTTTTCGCTTAACTTATCTATTTGTATGTGTTTCATACATTCTTATTATTTGTAAGCTACCTCATTCCTTGTGGAAATATTAAAGCGTCTGCATGATTAACTGTCCAACTTACCTCGTGAGTAACTGCACGAAAAGTTCTTGCTGCACTAGGGAAGCCGTTCCCCGACTTCTTGACTCCACCAAAAGCAAGGTGCGATTCAGCGGCGATAGAGCCACCGTTCCAGTAACACATACCAAAATCACAGTTATCCCTACAGAATCTAGCCTTTTTAAAGTCTTCGGTGCATACCCCAACAGCTAGTCCATAATCTGTATCGTTGTATATTCTAACCGCATCTTCAAGCGTATCAAATGGTATTATCGCAATATGCGGCCCAAAGACCTCATTCTTTAGATAAGGAACATTTCGCCATTCAGTTACATAAACCATCGGAGTAATAAAGTTGCCCACATCCCCGATAACATGGCCACGCAAAAGAACTTGAGCCTCACTATCCCCTAAAACCATTTCGTTATATTGAATTACTTTATTTAAGGCTTCCTTATTTATTAAGGGGCCATAATACATTTCTTTATTTTCAACCATCTCTTCCCAACATACATTTTCTGGAGATCCAGTGGAATGTGTTTTTTTAATTAGCGGTGCGCCAGTTTTACATTCTTTAATTAAATTAACAAATCTCTCCGAAAAATCTTTAATAATTTTTCGACTAACGATAATCCTACCAGCCGACACACATCTTTGTCCAGACAACTTCAAAGAACTGGCAACACAGGCTTTAAGAGCAAGTTCTAAGTTGGCATCTTCAAATACTATAACAGCACTTTTACTTCCCAATTCGCAAGATGTTGTTTTATTCCAACTCTCTGCCGCAACTCGACGTATTTTTTGCCCAACATCCGCGCTTCCTGTAAAACAAATATGGTCAACATCATTTTCCGACAGCATCTTTCCGACTTCTCCGTTTCCGTGAATTACATTAAAAACGCCCGGAGGTACACCAGCGTTGTCATATATTTGAGAAATTAGTTCGCTTGTCCAAGGTGCATCTTCGGAGGGCTTTAAGATTACAGTGTTCCCCTCTACTAAAGCGGGAGCAGCACACCAAAAACCTCCTATAGCCAACGGAAAATTAAATGGAGAAATAATTGCCACTACGCCTTTTGGCTTACGAAGCATATAGGCGTCTTTTTCAGCTATTTCGGAAGCTACCATCTCCCCTATGGGTGTTCTCCCTGAGCCGAAAGCGTATTGAGCCATGTGCAGGGCTTCATTAACCTCTGCAATGGATTCATTGTAATTCTTGCCAGTCTCCAAAGATATGACTTGCGCTATTTCTTCCTTTCTATTTTCTAATGCTCTAGATATTCTATAAAAAAATTCAGCACGATAAAGGCGACTTTCTTTTTTCCATTTTAAAAAGGATTCTCTTGCCTTTTTACAGACTTTATCAACCCCCGCTTGTGAAGTTTGGGGAAAAGAGCAAAGCCCTTCTGCTGTGGAAGGATTGTGTTTAACAAAATAATGATCTTCGTCTACGAATCTGCCATTTATATAATTTTTTAAAATTTTCATTTTGGTTTGGTGCTTTCCATTAATTTCTTGACGCTATCTTTACAAAACCCCGCGCCTTCTCTGGTTATAAACTCATACATTACGCCTGTTAATTCACTTGGTTTTGTAAAAACTTGAACTAGATTAGGGCTTTCGCAAACAATGGGTTTTTCGGAATAGAATTCTGCGAAGCCTTTTGTTTTCCAATCTTCCATAACGGCACTTACATCCGCCACTTGATACGCCACATGATGAATTCCGCCAATGCCACCCCTCTCCGCCACCCAATTACCGACAATAGAACCCGCAGAGCCGTCGCTTACAAAAATTTCAGGTGGAGCATGGTACTCTGATCTTAATGAACCGTAAGGAGCAATGTCTGAAACGTGTTGAGTCCAAAAACTAGGGTCTGGGTGCCTAGTTTCAGGAGGGGTTAACGCAAAGCAATCGGCGCAAGAACCGTCATCGAACTTCACTTTAAACTCCGAACCTATTTTGTAGCCGAACGCTTTTCTAAAAAAATCAACAGTTTTATGCCTATCTTTGACTCTATAGGCTATATGGTCAAGTCTCATTTTTTTGTTGTGTATCGAATCTAATATTATGAGCAGCCGCAGCATTCCTTCTGTCGGAAATGTCTCTTCGATGAGTTTTTAATGTTCGTAAAAGATTAGCCCTTTCTTCATGTTCGCGCAAATCCTCCGCTTCTTGGAGGGTAAGAAATTCTTCTTTGAAGGTATTTTGATGAACCCAATAACTTTTAATTAATTCTTCTCTTTCGGGAGGTTCCTCACAAACTAATTCTTTTCTCCAAATTTTATTATTGTGGTCTACAATTTCTATATCCCAAATCTTTTTTAAATCTTTCGTATCTCTAGTACTGCTGCATCGAATAGAGAATTTGTCATTTACATTTTCGTATTCGTCACTCATGTTCTTATTGAGTAATAATCTACAATATTAAAAGAGCCAGTCTCAATTTAATTAGGGAACACAAGATTTGTGGGAGCGTCTTCTTGAGACCTCTGTTGTCGCGCCCTGTTCATTGCCTCATGTTGCTGCTTGAGCGCGGTATGTACTTCTTCCGCCTTAGATAGAAGAAAGTCCCTATCCTCCCTGCTTTCAATAAGATTTACGTCCTTCCACGGCATTTGTAATACATTCATTAGCACCCAATTTTCTTCCTGTTTCGTTAGTGGACGGCCTTCTTCACCAACTCTAAGATCTCGCGTTAAGTCATTAGTATTCATATCTCACGTATTATACCCCCGCTCGTAGCTAAAGTCAACATTAAAGTGTAATAAATGTTATGATGGCCCTAGAACTATTAACATTGCTTGGTGGTGGGATAACGGGTTTTATTTTTCGGTATTTGGCGGAAAGAGCTAAAGAGAAAGCCGAATTTTATAGAATGGCCATAGGCGCAAAGAAAGCCAGTGACGAATCCGCAGATGCAGCGGCTAAAAGAGAGCCTATGGATTACGGCAAATGGGTTAGAAGGATTATTGTGATGTCTGTATTATTTGGCGTTATTTTGGCTCCATTTATACTCTCTTTAATCGGTGTTCCATCTATCGTTCAGATAGAAGAAATTAAAGACACATGGTTATGGGGTATCTTCGGCGGCGGCACAGAAATCAAATTCGTTGAAATACAAGGCTATTTAATGGCTCCAGAAGTAAGACAAACCCTTACCGCCATTATTGGCTTCTATTTCGGCAATGCGTCAGCTAGGGGTACCACTTGAAAATGATTACAATAAGGGTATAGTACAATAAGTGAAAAATCTTTTTTTAATCTTGCTAGTCTGTTTATCTTCTTGCATTACTAAGAAAGGTGTTACTGTTTCCGCCACTTCTACTGGTAGAGTTATTGAGCCTTCTAGGTTAGTTCCCACAACGAATGGGATATTTAAGTTAGAAAAACCAGTAAAACTACAGCCTATTAAGCCACCGATAGCAAAAGTAGTACCTATTAAACCTGATTCCGCTACCGCCGCTCCAGAAAAAAATCCCAAGGAAGTTACACCAGAAAAGATTGCGGTACCGCTAGAAAAACCAAAAGCAGCAACAGCGCAACCGACTAAGCCTCAATATGTACTACCTAAAGCGGACATTGAAACTAACCCTGAAACCGTTGCTGAACCCATTGACCTAGAGGTATCCAAACTGATACAAACAAACAAAGCAGAAACAACATCCTTTGCAGATTTAATTTATTTTTATTTCTCTCTGGTAATGTTTCTATTGGGACTATTTGTAATATATCGATTATTAAGAAAAAAATTCTTAATGAATTAAAAAAATAAACCTATAATATAATATTATGCACGTAATTACTACTCAAGAATTCAAAACCGGAAAGAAGCTTTACATTTACTCCGAAAGAATCATGTGGTTTAAAGACAATAATGATGACAGGGTTACCTGTTGTGAGGTTCACTTAAATAATGGAGAAGTTATAAAGACTAAAGAACTGGCTGCTGGTATTTATGATAAAATGACAGCAATAAGAACTTAGTCATAGTAGTCTCTTCTATTTTTTCTGTCGGAAAAGTCTTTTCTACCTTTGTCTCGAAAGCTTTTCCGCTTGCCATTAAAGGAACGCTTATCCCTTCTTTGTTTTTCTTGCTTTTCTTCTGATTTGTGCTCCCGATATTCGTCGTAATCGTAATCTTCGCTCATTACTTATAATAAAACGAATAAACGATTTTTATAAAAAAATATTAAGAATTCCTCCCAAAAACTTCATTAGATTGCTGTGTAACTCTAATAAATGTGGCACATTTGGGCATATCCTTTATTCTTTTTGCGCCAATATAAGTGCAAGTAGAACGAATACCACCTAAAATGTTCTCAACGGTATTTTTAATGGATCCACGATATTTTACTTTTACAGTTTTCCCTTCGGAAGATCGATAGGAGGCGACTCCTCCGTGATACTTGTTCATTGCAGTTTCAGAACTCATACCGTAAAATTCTTTGTATTTTTGTCCGTTTTCTTCAATGACATTTCCCGCCGACTCATCGTGACCAGCGAACATTCCACCTAGCATAACGAAGTCTGCCCCAGCACAAAATGCTTTGGATATATCCCCAGAGTTAACGCATCCTCCATCCGCCATAACGTGACCATTTAAGCCGTGAGCAGCATCGGAACATTCCATAATAGCAGATAATTGAGGGTACCCGACTCCAGTTTGGGTGCGAGTTAAACAACAGCTACCGCTACCGATTCCTACCTTTAATATGTCTGCCCCACTCAAAATAAGTTCTTCCACAGCCTCTCCGGTTACTACATTCCCGGCTATAATTATTTTTTTTGGATAATTTTCTCTAACTATTTTTACGAAATCACTAAATCTTTTTGTGTATCCGTTCGCCGCGTCTATACAAATGAACTTAATGGAAGAATGAAAGGGCAACGTCTTATTTAAATAATTTAAATCAGAAAATTCATCCCCAGAATGTTTGATGCCGCAGGAAATTGCTATGTGATTACAGAGGCTAACATATTTCTTTTTGTCAACTGAAGTAAGTTTTTCGTCCCAATATTTTTCTTTATAATGTTTTTGGATACAAGTAAGCATTTTATAATCAGAAAGGGCATCAGCAACCTCAAATGTACCAACGGTATCCATGTTGGCTGCAACAATGGGTATCCCTTTCCAAGTCTCCTTAGAGTGAGGAAAAACAAAGTCCCTAAATAAATTAACATCACTACGAGACGTTAGAGTAGACCTTTTGGGTCTAAGTAGTACGTCTTTATAGTCTAATTTAATTTCAGGCTCAATTCTCATTTGTTTAGAACTTTCTTAATTTTATTGTGATTTTTATTAATTTCGTAAAAATCCACACTAATATGTTTTTTAAAAAATTAAGGAAAAAAATCGTTACCTCTCTAAAAATAGAAAAACAAGGGTACCACCAGCTTTTTCTTTTTTCCTCTCTCTTGTCGACTTCATTAAAAGTAGACATCATTCTATTTTGCGCCTCTTTTCTCGTTTTATTTTCTATCTTTTTGTATTCTTCTAAGGAGATTTCTTTTAGAAGTCCCTTCCAGAAAAGAACCTTAAATGAAATAAAGTAATCAAACTCTCCGTCTTGAGTTGTAATGAAGTTGTCTTCTTTATATATAATTGAGTAAAAAATAATTTCTCCAGTATAGTCAAGTCTAAGAATTCCATCATCAACCTCTTCCATAACGAGGTCTGAAGGAGGATAGGACTCCATATCTTCTTCTTCCAATTCCAGTTCCCCTTCTTTTTGGGGTATTTTTTTTCTTATTAAGTTTCTTGTTAAATGCTTATATATTTGACCGTCTTCGGAAATCGTGTACTTATCCATTTCACCTTCAAGGCTTTTAGAGAAGAAACTCATCTTATTCCACTCTACAACTTTAAGGTCGTTTTTTTCTTCCTCAGAGAACTCAGGAAGTGGCAATTTATATTCGCAAATAAGGGTGTCTATCATATTTAACCGTGTAACATATCTCCACCGTCTTTTCCTTCAATGGAGGTTTCTATAAAATCATATTCTATTTCCGAAGAAGAAAAAACTTTATTAGGGGGAGAATCCATAAATGTGTTGTAAGCCTTCTTGTGTATCTCCTCTCTAGTTCTTCCCGCAACCTCAAAGACAATGCTTGCTTTGTAGAATAGCTTTACTTTCTTTGTGTTGTTTGCGTCTTCCGACATAGACTAACTCCAATCTAGTGCAGAACTTATATTAGGAAAGTTTTCAATAAATATTTTTTTGATTTTGTTCGCAACGTCTCTGTGCTCTTTTTGCGTGTTATCCTCGCTTCTAAGGCTTATATAGTGAACCCAACTACGCACGCTACCGTTCATGTACATGGTGGTTTGGGTGTTTAGCGGCAACACTCCTCTTGCACATTCTTTAGCTACCCCAGCTTCAATTAATTCGTGATAAACTTTTAGCGAATTATTTAAAGATTGCTGGACTCTGCCGTAAAGTTCAGTATCGTTTATAATTTCTGAACTGCTTTGCCTGTTCTTATCGGCTGGTTTCCTAAGCTCTAATGGCTCAATATCTGTTGCTTCGCTATATCTTTGGCTAAACTCTTGAAACGAAAAAGATCTGTGCCTTAAAATTTGCGCTGCAATAGCTCTGCTTGTTTTAATCTCTACGCACATATTTGCAAGCTCAAATGGAGACCAATGTTTGTGCTTTATTAAGAATTTAATTAATTTGGGGGAAGTTTCCATGTTGCCCTGATTCGCTGGGTTGGAAACCCTTGCGCAGTAAACGATTATCTCTTCTGCGTTTTTAATCCCGTCAATTGTTGGCGCGGTTATGGAAACTAATTTTACGCCCTTTTCAGACTCCATTAGATTCGACTGGTTCATTTACGTTAAAGTGTATTATGCTGTTCCCGCAAATGGTTCAATGAGTGTGTTAATTGAGATTCCAAGATGTTCGCTTACTTCTGTGGTTTTATAGATTTTCATTTATCCGCTTCTCCGCGACCTTGAAATACTCTTGGTCAAGTTCTATACCGATGAAGTTTCGGTTTAGATTTTTACAGGCGACTCCCGTTGTCCCAGATCCCATACAATTATCAAGAACTGTATCACCCTCGTTGGTGTATGTTTTGACAAGATATTCAAGTAGTAAAACGGGTTTTTGAGCCGGATGCAGATTAGATTTAAGGCAATCTCTTTGGAAGGTGAGCAGTTGTGTGGGATACCTAAATCCAGTGTCGTTATGTTCAAACACTTTCTTTTCACTGGAGTCAGTTAAAATTCCCATTTTGCCATTTCTTACTTTATTTGAGCGCAAGTTACCCTCATGTTTTGGCGTTTGCGGATTATATGTGCATTGCTTATGATAAAAAATACTAATTACTTCAATGGTTTCACCGGCTCTTTTTTTTACTTGTGATGTGTTTGTTAACTGTTCTTTTTGCCAATACCAATCATATTTCCATCTATCAACATTACTTAATCTTAGTGCTGAAGAAAACGGTTCTTGTCCAAATAAAACAATGGGGGAGCTTTTCTTGCAAATTCTATTATATTGCCCCCATAATAGTTTGAAAGGCCATTTACAAATGGTGGCACCATAAGGTAAATCACAAAGAACAAGGTCGACACTTCCATCTGGAATATCCTTCATCTTCTCCAAGCAATCGCCTTGTATCAGTTCAATTTTTGGCATCTTTCACTCCCTTGACTAATTTCTAGTTTGCGTTCACAAACTTCCGCGTATAATTAAACTTTTTTGTTCTTTGGTGGACGACCCCTTTTCTTTTTTGGAGGATCCGACTCTTTAGAGGAAATACTTGGGGTTTCCGTTGCGTTGATCGAGGGTTGAAAAGCAACCCTAATAACCTCGGTAGAGCCAGCGATGACATAACTTTCCCCTAACTTTGACCAAGTGTTCGTTTCTTTATCCATTAAGCGTTCGCCCTCAATGAAAACTCCGCAATCAAGAATTACTCTTTTAACCCTAAGATTTCTCCATTGACTTTTATCGAAATTAGCAAACTCAAAATAGTCCCCATCATGTAGGAACTCTACTCTTGTTTTTTGCATATCAATTTCTTTGGAAATCCCCGCTGCTCTTGATGTTTCTAAAGTTTATTGCGCCCAAGTTACCTCTTAGGACAAGTAACGGAACCGTTACAGGAGCCAACATCACCATCCACTTTAAGAAGAAAAATGCACAATATACTACCTCTGGCACAATTGTCCAGAAAATCCACGGATTAGACATTATACTCCAATCGTATTGGAATTGAGTCCATAGAAACGATAGATAAGATGTTACAACGTCAGGTGTCATAATCTATTATTTTTTAATGTTTTTGTTTTTTTACTTAACGCAATGAGAAGATTCTACACAGCAACAGTTTCCGTCAGGGCAACACCCCACACCGTTAACCGGAGTGCAGCCGTTCTTGCAGCACTTATGTTCTTTGCAGCAACACTCTGGGGAAGTTCTGTTGTTGTCGTCAAGAGGCGCACAGCAGCAAAAATTTACAGCACATAACGGAGCCGTCCTAGACTTAACGTAAAAGCACAAGAGCACTACCGACACGATAGAAACGAACAATATAGCTAATCTTTTAGTCATGCCCTATTATAGCATTAAAATACCGTGTCGTCAAGCATTTTTCTTTCTTCAACTCTTATTTTGTAAAGCTCAACTCCAGTATTGAATTCTTTTGAGTATTTTATTGCAAAATTCTCTTCTTTAAAGAATCCTAGGTGAACCCATTGACCCCTTACGAGTTGTTGTACTTCGTAGAATTTATATTTATTTGATTTTCCCATAAATTAGAAGGGTCTAAAACAATACATACGTTTTACAATGGTTTGGATGTTGTCTGTTAATTTTATTTTATCTAAATTATATTTTTTTATAAAATCAATGCTTCTGTTATTTAAATCTTCTTCGGAGACAAAATCTTGTACTTTTTTTTCTAAATAGTTAGAAAAATCTACCTGTTCTAGCTTCTTACCGGAGAGATAGGAAATTAGTTCTAATGTATGGCGAGAATATAAATCTATGTTTTGCGGCATATTTCTAATCAATGGTTTTCAGATTCCAACTTGTTAAAGTTCTTCTCAAATTCTTCAAAGTCAACATCAGAATAACCTAAGACCTTCTTTTTTGCAAATAAATTTTCCACCATCATTTTTGCTATGGCTGATATAGAAAATGCTGTCGCCCTTTGCATTGCTGAAAAATTATCATCAGACTTAATTATCTTTACTCTTTGCCAAGTCGTGTCGTCCTTAATGATTTCAGACTTTACAATAACAAAGTCTTTACCTTCGTGATTAAGGCATCCATTTTCAAAAATTTTAAACAATTCGGAGTCATTTAAATTGCATTTTCTTATTAGCCATTGAACAATATCTCTGTGACCCTTATATCTAATAGTCTTGTAACTGCAATTTTCAACCCCATTTTTTATCATGGAGTCTATAGAATGAGACATAGCCCCGCTGGTGTAAAACGCTTCAAAATCGCCCAACGGAGTCTTAATTATCTCAAGACCGTCCATTCCCTTAACTGTCTCTATTTTCTTGTTTTTTAATATAACACAATCATCCTTGTATTCGTTAATTAGACCTTCCACAGACCAAGTTACAGCATAGTTTAACGGGCAATAATAAAAAGGTTGATTCCAAATCTCGTTTGTAACCTTTATAGATGGCAAGCCGCCAACCATCATTTTAACTGATTGAGGCTCTTTTATCATACTTAGGCCGTGCTCAGTTAGGATATTAACGTACCCCGGAGCCAATCCTAAGTCTGTGAATACATAATTAGTCGCTTCTTTTTTTGCAAACTCTTTGATATCGTTGGTCGTCTCAACTTTTCCGCCTAAGTCGCAATATTTAACCCCCTGCTTTACGCACTCAAACGCAAAATCTTTTAATTGCGTGTACGGCAAAGAAGATATTACTATATTCGGCTTTTCTCTTTTTAGAGACTCTGAAAAAGACTTTAGATCATTTAGCAACAAAAATTCTGTTTGCCGCAATCCTTCAATTGAAGAAAAGTTCTTTACGTCTTTATCTAGGGCAATGACTTGATAACCATATCTGTCCATTGACCAGACAATAGACTTGCCCATTTTTCCAACTCCTAAAACAAATATTTTCATTTTTTAAATTCGTAGCAGCCTTGACCCTTAGAAGTAAGTAAGCCACAACGATGGCTTTTTACATTTAAGCACACTCCATACTCTTTTTTAAGTTCTCCACTCAAGGGAGTAAAAAATTTGCAGCCAGAGAAGCAGTCTTTTCCTTTTTTTATTTGACCAAATGGTTCGTAGTCCCAAAGACTTTTTGTAATTAAAAATTTTAAATCTTTCACTGGAATCTCTCTTTGAGCTTATCCATTATACTTTCATACCCCTTATTATACTCAAGTTCGTCTGGAACCAAAGTGGCGGGGTGTACAAATCCCTGTTCTCTCATGTGTTCTGATTTTTCTATAGCTTTATTTCTGAAATAGTCCCAATCTGAAGTTTCAAATGCGTCAACAGGTTCGGTTAAGATGCCGTCTTTTATAGAAAACAAGTTCACAGAAACAATGGGTATGCAAAAATTGGTAGTTGAAGCTGTATTACGCTTTACCGGCATCAATGGCAAATGATGAGATCCCCTAGTGTTTCCGGCTACGTAATGACACACCTTAAACATAGCGCACGCCTCTTCCGTAGCTGGAAAATCTTTTTGCAATCGAATAAGCGCAGCCGGATCGTCTTTACCAACGTAAGTTCCTGCTATGTTATGAAGCCTGTCTGTAGTGGCGTCTAATATGTGATCCTTAGAGGCTTTTCCGTTGTTTGACCATACAGAATCGACAACATACCTTCCGGGAAACATTAGTGCCGCCGCTATTAAAAACAAGTCGTTAGGAGTGTATAGGTCGGCTATTTTATTTTCTAGTACGTCCATTATCCTAATTTGAACGCCTTTAGTCAAGGAGGAATTTAGAAGTAACCCCGTGTTCGCAGAAGGCTCGCAAAAAAGCCTGTAAAATGGATAATTAAAGGCTCCCGGTTCAGTTTTATCTGCTGTAACAAGAGCAAAAGCTTCCGCTTCTCTTTCTGTAAATTCCATTTCGCAAACCCCCGGCCCCATTCCCCTTACGTTACCGGAAAAAGAGGTTTTCAACATATCTTGACCAGCGCCATATAGTCCCTCAGACTTTGCAACCTCTGTTCCTGCCATTAAAGCGTTAAAGGCTATTTCATGCACCATTTCAAATCCCACTCCATGCTTGTGAGACATTAGAATATGAATGTCGTCCCCAGTAAACCCTATATAATGATCAGTTAAAATACGATTGTTCTTAACCACTTCGGAAACTTTTTCAAGAACTTTTCGACTCGGCTTGGTGTGGCCAGCTAAGCCGCCTATATCCGCCTTAATTGCCGTTAATGTGGTTTTCATAATTCAAATACTTCTTTTGTTCGTTTAATTGTAGGGTGTAGGCTGATTGTATCTGTAATTTTTAATAAGCGGTTAGATTACCCCTGATTCATCGTCAAGTCTGTCTTCGTAATCTTTAATTATCTTTTCTAATCTGTCAGAAATGTTTAGGTATTTTTCGTGTATTTTTTTAATTTCTTTTATTTTGTTTTTGTATTCTGGATTACACTTTTCTGGAAAGGGCTTTTTTCTTTCTTCGAGTCTCTTATATTTTTTAATGATGTTACGAGATAATTTAATAATGCTATTCAAATGTTCTTCATATTTTTCCACTAAAAAGACTATCCTTTCAGGGCTATCTTCTACTTTAGTTAATTTAATTTCGTAGAAATATTCTTCTATCTCGTAAACTAAACCTTTTATTTTGGGGTATTCTTTCATTTAATAAAATTAATTAGGCAGATTTTACCTCGTCCACATTGTTTTTGCCTTCAAAATGAATTATTTTTATTTTTTTATTTGACTTTTTTGCCATTTCTAAGAAGTGGCCTGTACCCCTTGAGACGCCATCCCAAACAGCGACAATAACATCTGATTCTTTTATCATTTCAATGTTTCTTTTAAATGAGGCACCCTTATCGTATTGACCATTTGAAGGGTAATAATTCGGATATAAAATAAGACAGGGAAGCCCCCTGTCTTTTGCGTAAAGCCTTCCTATTGAGTCTGCCCCAATATTTGAGCCTCCAGAAATAATCATTTCAATCTTGTCTGCGTTTTTATCTAAAACTTCGTAAAGCGCCTCCTTATTGGATTCATTAAAGTTGCTAGAACCAACAACGGCAACTTTGAGCTTTTTTGTTTCTTCGTTAGTCATATTGAGGCAGGTCAGTCTTTAACGTATTTTTTCATTACTTCAGATAAATATTCTTGTCTATCTCTAGCGTTTGCGGCCTTTTCAAGCTGCTTCTTCATTTCTTCGACTACCTGCGGATGCTCGCCAATCCCGGCTGCATTCTTAAAATAAACCACCAAATTAGCAACCGCCTCGTCCTCTTCTGCTTGACAGCTAGATTGTAGGGCTTTGTATAGGAGTTTTTGCTTAATGTTTTTCATTGATGATAATGTTGAAGTATAATCTCCATCCGTTGAAAAGTCAAGAAATTTTAGACACGGTTTTTGAAAATAATAATTTGATTTTTAGCATCTTCCCGTCTATGAAAGCTGATTCATACTCTAGCCAATAATTATTACCGAGTTCTTTTTCCTGTATGAAAACGTAGAATATTATGAATCCTGTGTGATTTGTTTCTTCTAATTTTCCCTTGTCAAATAAAAATTTTGAGAGTTGGTTTTCTTTATTAACTACGTAATAAGATAATTGTTTCTCTAGGCTTTCCGTGTAGAATATGATTTCATTTAGGTTTATTTTTTGGATGCTCTCATCTTCTGCGGGATATGGGATTTCTGATTCTATTTTAATTCTATCAAACATCTGCGGGGTGTTTTCCTCCTTTTCAAACTCCATTAGATTCGACAGGTTCATTTTCAACCTTAATTTTCTTCTTTCTCCCGCCTCTTGCACCGTAATATCTTGCCGAATAACAGGTGAGAATTTTCATAATATCCTCTGCTAATTCCTCTTCATATTTCTTATCTTTCACTTCCATTACCTCAACTGTGATTTCCAGATTAGTGAATATGGCATCCAGATATTCATACCCAAATCTGGCAAGCCTGTCTTTATATTCAATCAGCACTCGTTCAACTTCGCCATCAAAACACATCTTGATTAACCTGTGTATTCCAGTTCGCTTCTCGTTTATCCCGCTGGCAATCTCATCAATCAAAACATACTTGTAACCTTTGGCTTCTGCGTGTTTCCTCAACCTGTCTTTTTGCCGTTCAAGATTTTCTTTCTGTTTGGCTGTAGAACATCTTGCATAAACCACAGTCAACTTTTCTTGCTTCTCTTTCTCGACTCCCATATAAGCGTCTAAATCTTCCTGACGGAAACGCCTATGCTCGCCAGTAGTCTTGAAAGATTTTATCTTTCCGTTGTTGGCAAGCGTCTTGAGCGTGTTTATTGACACTCCAAGATAATCGCTTGCTTCTGTGATTTTATAGATTTTCATTTGTCCAAATAGCCTCTTTGTGTTGGTATTTGTTCCCTCTGGACGAAACAAGAGGCTTAAATGGAAGCCAATTTTGTCCTTCCGCTTCGCATACTATTACTTGTCCTGTTAGTTGTTTACACCAATCTCCGAGATGTTGATAATCAATGGCACCACACCCATATTTGTAATACTTGCCACCGATAACATAAGGTGGGTCAACAAACCAAGTTGCTTCAATACTGGGGGATTCTTTCTCGTAATCTCCACAAATGATTTTCCAATGTCGTATTTTCTCTAAGTTGTTGGCGATTGACTCTAATCTAAATTGTTGAGTATTTGGTCTAACAACTGTTTTCCATCTTGATGCTGTCTTTTTTGGCATGGACGGAGCACCAGTGATGATAAAGCCTACCAAATCTTTCTGCTCTTGGCAATCCCACTTAAAGTCATCTGTATTTTCCCCGCACTTCAACTGACGAATAGATAGAATATCGGCTTTAGAGCATTTTTGAAGCCATTTCCACAAGTTACATATAACATCATATTTTTCTATTAGGATTACATCCCGTTCCCAATACATTAAAGCGTATTGTGCTGTTCCTGCAAATGGCTCAATAATAGTGCCATACTTAGGAGCAGGGTAATGCTTAACTACTTTCGACTTGCTTCCGTAGTATCCCCACATAATTTCAACTCCTTAAGATAATCGCTTGCTTCTGTGATTTTATAGATTTTCATGCTCTATACCTAAACAGTTTTTCCACACTTATCTTGTTGCTACCAGTTTTGCCATTTGCAGATAAAGAAGATTTTGCCTCTTTTTGCCACACACATTCAAAGTCCGCAGGTGCATTATATTCACTTACAAATACTGTATGTCCTTGTTTGCTAATATTCCTTACCCAATTCCAAAAAAGATTATGGTCAAAGTCGTTAGCATATTTTGTTGTTCCTTCGTATGGGGGGTCGCAATAAACAATACTGTTTGGTGGTAGCTCCAATTCGTAATAAGGATTGTTTTGGAATATTACACCTTTCATTTTTTCAACTTGCTTTGCCACATTGTTTATTGCTTCGGTTTGGTAATCCCTTACAGTTCCTATTTTGGTTTTTGTTTCTCCTGCAAAACCACCAAACCATTTTCCACAATACGAGCAATTGAAACCAACCCACCCAACAAAATATGCAGGGTATTTACTTTGGTTTGTTCTTACCTCTGAATATTCCTCTTTCGTAATCTTTTTTGGAATCCAACCACCAACAAGTTCACGCCACATTTGAATTAAATGGGGGTGAATATCATTTGCAATCCTATTGCCCTCCACCTCGCAAATAATGTTCATTCCACCTGCAAAGGGTTCAATGTACCATTGTTCTGGTTTTCGGTCTTTTAATACGATTGGCAAAATTTCTTTTGTGAATTGTGCCTTACTTCCCATGTATTTCATCTTTCAGCTCCTTAACTAATTTCTCGTTTGCGTCCACAATCTTCTGCATATCCTCAACGGATATTTCTTTTTCCAAAGGCTCGAAGAAATAAACCTTCTCGTCCTCTGTCTCGAAATACTCTCTTGTTACCTTTATGACTTTCATATTTCACTCCTTAAATATACCACATTTCTGATTGAAAAGCCAGTGATTTTAACCGATTTCTTTTGATTTTGTTGGATTTTCATAAGCAGTTAGAACCTTCTTAATTTAAGAACTAATTAATTACCGAATTGAAATTGGTGCGTCGACGGGGACTCGAACCCCGAACTAATGGCTTAAAAGGCCACTACTCTACCATTGAGTTACCGACGCTTGGGTT
>SXGR01040906.1_pt1 | contig 28127 bp, 28 predicted proteins | sample 3174711 | NCBI WGS metagenome assembly SXGR01 (sample SAMN11356860, study PRJNA531348) | freshwater metagenome | isolation source: freshwater sample F1-60 | place: China: Fuxian Lake, Yuxi | collected 2017-12-25
CCGCATTGAAGCACGGGCAGGCCTTCAGCCACTCGTGCGGCTCAACCTTCCCGTCACCGTCCTTGTCGGGCGAATAGTCCCGGTGGCCCGCGATCCGCGCCTGCGGCCAGCGCAGCTTGAGCGCCTTCAGCAGCTCGACCAGCCCGACCTTCTGCTCGGGCGTCCGCGTGTCCTTCGGCTTCGCGCCGCGATCCAGCCCGCCGACATAGACGATGCCGATCGACTTCGCGTTGTGGCCCACCACGTGCGCGCCGGCCGTCGCGATCGGCCGCCCGGGCTCGATCGTGCCGTCACGACCGACCACGAAGTGATAGCCGATGTCCTGCCATCCCTGCGCCTTGTGCCAGCGTCGGATCTCCGCGACGCTATGGTCGCGGCCTTCGACGGTGGCGGTGCAATGAACGATAAGGTCGGTGATCACGCGCGCCATCGGCGCCCGCGCGGCCTCTCGCCACGCCGGTTCAGTCGGCTTCATGTTGAACCTTTCTTGCTGATTATCAGAAGGATCGGTGGGGTTCAGGCGATTGACTTGTCCGCCGTTTCGGCATTCTCTGCCGCCCGCGAGTCGGTGGGGACCGACGCCGCAAACAGGGGGGATTCGATGATCAAGACTGCCTTTTCCGCTGCGCTTCTGTGCGCCTGTGCGCCGCTGGCGGCTCAGGTCGGGACGCCTGCTCCGACTGCAATGACGACGGGACAGATCGACAATGTCATGCGCAGCGGGACGCCTGTGCCGCTGAAGCTCAGCGAGCCGCTGACCACGGAAGGTAAGAAGCTCAAGGTCGGCCAGCGTTTCAACCTCGAGGTTGCCGAGGCGGTGCTCGTCAACGGCAACGTCGTGATCCCTGCCGGCAGTCCGGCGGTCGGCGAAGTGACCGAGGTCCGTAACAAGGGCATGTGGGGCAAGTCGGGACGCATCAACGCCCGTCTGCTCTACGTCCGTGCGAACGGCCGCCAGATCCGGCTGTCCGGGCAAATGGACGACAAGGGCGTCACCGGAACGGCGGGAGTTGTCGGCGCGATCGCGCTTGTGCCCGTCGCCGGCTTCTTCATGACTGGGACCAGCGCGCGCATTCCGCTCGGCGCCCCCGTTTCGGGCTTTGTCGATGAGGATGTCGCCTTCACGCCCGGGACCGCTCAGCCCGCGCCCATGATGCTCGCACCTGCTGCGCCCGCTGCGCCCGCCGCAGCGGCGCCTGTTTCATCCAAATGACGGGATGGGCGGCGTCCCTAAGGGGCGCCGCCCGCCTGGTCTCCACCGGCGGCAGGATCGATCACCCGCCGCACCCACTTCATCGCGATCGAGATGATGCCCGCGCCGAGCGCGCCCATCCCGGTGCCAAGCATCAACGCGGCCAGCGGTGCCGGCCGCTGCGACGCGATGGCGCCGGCGGTGAACATCAGCGTCAGTGCGCTGACCGGCACGTCAACCGTCCACCGATGCGCCTGCCGGTCGGTCTGGCTGACGTAGAAGCGGACGGCGAGGCAAGCGCACAGGCCGGCGATCATGCTGCCGGCCTCGAACGGATAGCCCAGGAAGTGCCAGATGATTGGCTGCGAGGTGGCGATCGTCGCGCCCCCTTCCGCTGCAACGACGGGCGCAAACGCGCCCGCCGTTGCCCCCACCCGCGGGATCACCGCGTCACCACGACGCCGACGGCTGCAACCCCGCATAGGACGACGATCGCCGCCGGCTGTCGAAGCATCGGCAGGCTCGCCCAGAAGTCGATCGGAAACGGCCGCTTGCGCAGCTGCTCGACGATCCCGCGCGCGCTCAGATAGCTGAGCGTCAGGCCCGTCAGGCCGAACAGCATGGCCACCGGATCGATTAGCCGCTTGGCGAACAGGAACGCGCCCGTTCCGGCCGGATCAAGCGGGTCCCATCCCCATAAGGTCGCCGCCTCCGCGCCGGAGCGCAGCGCGATGCCGGCAGCGAAGCATAGGATCGTCAGGCGCCAGATGGTGACCGGATGCGCTGAACGATCCTCGCGCCGCCGCGCCCAGGCGCGCCGCGCGAGATCGACGACCATCATTGTCGCAAGGGGGCAAGCTGCCGTCATGATCGCGAGGTTGATGACGACCAGCCAGCCTTGGCCGTCGAAGCTCGGCGGCGCGACCGTGGCTGGACCGCTCGCGACTGCTTCGGCCGCTAGACCGATGGTGTTGCTCGCACGTGCGTAATCGCACATCAGCGCACCCGGTCGATTTCGGTGGCGAGGATCTCGGCGAGAAACTCCTGCGCCGGCGTGCTGTACGGATGCAGCCCGTCCTGCATCCAGACGCTGACGATCAGGAGGTTTTGCAGCGGCCCGCCGCTCGGATTCCAGGTGAAGCGATCGGACCAATACCCGGTGGTCGCGACCGTCTGGTTACCCCAGCCGGTCTTCTCGTACATCTTGATGAACGGGTAGCTCCAGGTTTCGGCGAGCGCCGCTTGACCCAGCGCGACATTTACGTCTCGATCGTTTTCAAAGTGACTGACGAACGCGATCCGCGCGCGCGGGTTGTGCTGCAAAATCTTGTCGATCAGGAAGTTCATCGCGCCGAGATAGGTCCCGCGGTCGCGGGTATTGCCCGGCAGGTAGAGCATGTCACCGTTCCCGCCGCTCGTCGCGCCGGCGCTGGTCCCGAACCGGTTGGCGAACCAGTCGTTGTAGCCGTGATCGAAGACGAACAGATCCGCGTCGAGGTTGCGGTTAAGCTTCACCTCCCAGCTCGTCTCGCGGATGTAATCGGCCTCGCCGATCGACAGCGTTGCCGGCGGACCCGATGCCGGATCGAACAGAGTGCGATAAAAGGACCAGTTGGCGATCAGGTCTTCAGCTTCGGCCGCGGTCTTCGACAGGCTGCGAACGGCGAGGAACCAGCTGAGCCCGTTGAGGCCGTAGATATCGCCCGGCACCACGTTGCGCTGGGTGGCGACGCCGAAGCGCGCCGAACTCGAGCCGACCGCTTCATTGACGACGTTCGCATCCAGTGCCTCACCGACCATCAGCGGATAGCCGGTCTCCGGAATCGAGGTGCCGAACCAGACGATGTTCTTGCCGCGCCAGTAGGAGGCCTGCGGAACACCCTGAAGAATGCGCTCCGCGACGTTCGGCAGCACCTTCGGCCGCTTGATCTTGAACGGAGCGGCGAAGCCTGCCTCGGTGAAATTGAACGTCGTGAAGCCGACATAGAATGCCCCCGCGGGGCTTTCGATCTTCTGATCCGTCAGCTCAATGAACTGCCCGTTTGCCCCGACAAAGCGTTCGGCGTGGGGGATGTGGACGCCGTCAGCGTCGAAGAAGATCGCCGCAGCCTGAACGCCACTACCGACTACACCGGTGTACAGCAGCCTTTCGCCGGGCTTGGTCGGGAGAAGGACGCGCCGGAAGTTGCTGTCCGCTACGATCGAGCCATCGGGCCAGAAGAAGCTCCCGCTCTGCGCGGCGAAGAGCTCCTCCTGATAGGTCGACAGGCTTTGCTCGGTTGCGGATGCGACCTGGGCGACGTTGCCGGCGACGTTGCGGCGCTTGACCATCGTCGGCGAGGCAAAGCCAGCGGCGTCGAAGGCGAACCCCGTGAAGCCGACAAAGCCGGTCCCCGCCGGGGCAACGATCAGCGTATTGCTATAGTCAGACGTGACCCCATCCGAGCCGGGATACTGTGCCGTCCCAGCCAGAAATACGCCGCTGCTGTCGTAGAAGACCGCGACGGCGGCGTTCCCGCCCGTGATCGACCCGGTATATTTGAACTGCTCCCCGGGCTTGGCGGGAAGAAGCGCGCGGCGAAAATTGCTACCGGACGGCAATGCCGATCCATCGACGATCGAGAAGCTGCCCTCCTGAAAGTCGATCGGCTCGATGTGAAAGTCTGAAACTGCTGTCGCGGCGGCGTTCAGTTCGCCTGCGATGTCGGTCACGCTGGCGGCAGCCTGCTGAGCCAGTTCACGTTCCGCAGCGGCAATCTCGGCTTGCGCAGTAGCCTGAGCGATCAGGCCGCCAAGTTCGCCGGCCCCGTCGATCGCGAGCGTGATCCCGCCGTCCTCAGCAATCGTGAGTGACGCACCACCTCTGGCCCCGTTCGCCTGTTTCGCCACTCCAAACCCAGAGGTGCGGCTCAAGGGCGCGTCATCCGACCCGTAACTATGCGCCTCCACCATCAAGGCTCCAATGAGCCGGGTGCGGCCTGCGATGAGAAGCGCGTACGAAAAGATCGCAGCATCTCCGATTTCGCCCGCATACGGCATCGCCTGCCGTGTGGTCTTAGCAATCCGGATGCGCAAATCGGTGGACGGCACGCCATCGACCATAGTCACGCTCGCGACGTGCAAGCCCTCGTCGTTCACGCCAGTCACCTTCCCCAGGTCGATCAACGGCTCGCCCGGCGTGTCGGGCGCAAGCCGTACCTGCATGGCGAGCGCCGTATCCCTAAGATCGAGGCCGACGACCCGCAGCGGAAACTCGTACGTGTCGTCATTGCGCCAGACCGAGAGGTCGAGGCGGGCGAACGTGTCCATCAATGTCTCCGAGGTCAGGGAATGGGGTTCTGTGGCGAATAGCCGCCGCCGCCTGGGGGCGAACCGCCGCCGCCCTCCGAGCTTCCACCGCCCGGCGCCGGGGTCAGGCAGGCGCCGACATAATGGCGGGCGGGATGTTCGGCCGAGGTGAACGCGGACGCATAGTCGGTCGTCGTCTGAAAGGTGACAGCGCCGCCGGCGCGAGCGGCGTCGTCGTAGAAGAGGAAGTAGGTCTGGCCGTTGTCCAGGCCGGTCAGCGTGCCCGCCGCAATCGCGACAGTGCGATCCTGATACGACCGGCTGTGGCCGTTGATCGCGATCGTCGCCGATCCGCCGGCGTCGGCTCCTGTGATCGAGATGCCGACCGGAAAGCTGTTCGCGATCAGCAGCTGGTCGACGGCTTTGATGGCGAGCTGCCCCGCCGTTACAGGGCCGAGGATGAGGCGATCGCTGGTGATGCCCCGCGACCGATACCGGACGCTCGCCTCGTAATCACGGCCCGGGACGACAGCACCGAACTCCTTTCGCGTCGTCTGGGCCGGATCGATGCTGGCAGCGGACCATCCGGCGTCAGCCCCCTGCCCTTCGACGAAGGGTCGCAGCTCGAACGCCACTGAATCGGCCGTGCTGTTGCCTACCCCGCCGGTGACGACGACCGCCGGTATCGAAACCCCGTTTGCGCTCAGCGTGGCGCCCTCGATCGCCCAGTCCGACGCCAGTGGGGCGGTTAGCCCAGGAGACGGCGGCGTGATCACCGGCGCCGGCGGCGTCGTGCCCGTTAGCGCGAAGATCATCGCGTGCTTCGCGGGCGTCTCACCGCGGAACGTCAGCGTCGGCTCGAGCGTCGAGGGCTCGACCGATTTTCCCCGCACAATCGCGTCCTGCTCGATCAATGCGAGTTCCGGAACGTGGATCGTATAGCAGTCGCCGATGCGCGCGCCGACGAAGTCGAGCTTCAGCGACAGCTCGAGCGGCTGAATCTCCCTTCCGGACCAGATCTCGTAGCCGGCCAGCTCCGTGACCTGCTGCGCGTCCTGCACGAGCGCGAAGTCTCCTGCTCCCGTGCGCTCGCGGCCATCAGCGGCGACCAGATCGGGGAAGCTGACGAGATCGGCGTCCGTCATCTCCCAGCCATGCGCCTCGCTGCGGAAGCGCGGGCGATACTGGTTGAGGCGTTCGCGACGCGGGCGCATGCGCGGTGCCTCGAACTGGGCAGCGCTGCCGAGATCCTTGGTCGTGATCCGCCCGATCGGCACGCGGGGCGCGTGCACCAACGACCCCATCAGCGCGCCGCGCGGGATCGGCTCCGCGCCGCCCGCCTGCTCGATCAGCTTCAGCGTCTCCCACTTGTCAGCGGCGGTATCCAGTTCGCCGCCGATCTCCCAGCCATTGGCCTCCTGCACGTTCGCCGCCTCGACGATCGACGGCAGATCGATCTGGTCGAGCCGCGCACCGATGCCTGCGACGCGCTGATAGACGCTGGCCGGGTTGCTCTCGTCGCAGTGCCAGAAGCCGAGCCGCCACATCAGGCCGATCAGCGCCGGGCTCTTCGTGAACGTCCACGTCGCCCGCGCCGCCTGGTGCGCCGCCCGGTTCGAGGGGTCCGCCCAGCGATGCGGCCCCGAGCCGCCCGGATAGGTGCTGTCCTTGCGCGGGTCGTAGGCGCGCACGCCGCGGACGATCCAGAGCGGCGTCGGCTCGCCGTTGGCATAGCGCCGCGACTTGGTGTCGAAGAGCATCGACCAAGAGACGGCACCGTAACCCGAAAGCAGATAATTCGGTCCCCAGCCCGGCACGAACCCGGGGATCGATCCGAAGGGCGGCGTGACGATGCCGTGACCGAGCGCATCGCCCTCTGGCGTGGCGCCGGTCTGACGATCCTGCCACATCCAGTTCGCGTAATAGCCGGTAGCGGCGGTGCCGCCGAACGTGACGAGCTCGCGATCGGCGAGGAACCCTTCGACCGCGTCGATCGGCCCCGCGCCGCTCAGGACGCTGAAATAGGTCTGATAGTGCGAATCTGTCCCGTAGGTTGATCGGTGCACCACCGTTCCCGCGGTTGCTGTTCGACCTACAACAATCGGAATTGGCGCACCGGGGTCGATCTTGAAGCTCAGCTGAAGGCCCTGACGCTGCTGCGAGGGTCGCTCGGCGGTCAGCGCCGCCGCCGCGCCCAGGCCGGCGCTGACGATGCTGGCGGTCGAGGCGATAGAACCCACCGTGCCGATAGAGCCGATCGCCAGGGATGTGCCCGCGACAGCGCCGACGCCGGTCGCGATCAAGGCCGCCGCTCCCGCGATCATCGCCGCCGTGCGGACGAACTTGCTCACAGGTGGAACGCCCGCGCATCGGCGAAGTCGAGCATCCGCATCATGTCGATCGCCTCCGCATCCTCGTGAAATCCCAGCACCAGCGCGCTCCCGGCCACGATGCCGATCGCGTCCAACCCCTGCGTGCCCGGCTTGATCAGCAGATCGCCGACCCACGCGCCCGCCGGCGATCGCTCCTCGAGGCCCAGCGCTGCCACCGCATCCGCGAGGCTGACGTGTCCGAGCCGCTGCAGCGCTTTCTTAGCGCCGAGCGCCGAGCGGTATGTCCCCGCCTTGGCGAAGCCAACCGGCTTGTGTCCCATCTGCCGCAGGTGCCACGCGGCGACGCGCGCGCAGTCGACCGAGCCATAGGCGAACGGGCGCCCCGCGAAGCGCACGCGCGTCGCGTTGACCGCCGCCACCCTGCGGCCCCATTCGTTCATCGTCAGACCTTCGTCGCGACGGGCGGGCGGTTGCCCGGCCCCCAGATCGTGTCGATGGGCGTCGAGGTCATGTTGTCGAAGCCCTGCTCGCCCGGGAAGATGCGTTGATGATGCGCGCTCGACAGCCGGATCCCCTCGTCCGGCTCAAGCAGCCGGTCGAAGACGCTGGCGATTTCGTAGCGGACGATCCGCGACCCCTTCGCCAGCCCCGGCACCGCCACGTCGAGCTCGCCTTCGAAGAGAAGTTCCGGCTCGGGCAAGACAGCACCCGTGTCGTCGTCGACCACCGCGAGCCAAAGGCGCACCCTCGCCCCCTGCATGCCCGGATCCGCAACGACCACCGTGTCGACAGCCGCCGGCGGCGCGAGCGTGATGTCGACGCCGGGCGCCACGTCCCCCGCCTCCTCGGAGATCGTCTCCGCACCGAAGAACGATCCGAAGACCGCGTCCCGTCCGCTGAAGACCTGACCGCCGAAATTGACCGCGATCGACCCGTCGGCAATCCGGACCGTGCGGCCCGGAAAGTCGATCTGGGCGAGGCCGACGCCGCGGACCCGGCGGGCGCCGAGCGCCGCCTTCATCTGCGGCGTCATGCGACCTCCGTCACCGTGAACTCGAAGCGCGTGGTGCCATTGAGCTGCACCGGCCACTCGACCACGCCCTCGACATCGCCCTCGATCGTCGGCTTGACCAGCTCGACCCGGCTATCGACCGCGAGCGGCGCGCGCAGCAGGTTCTGGATCTCGACCGTCGCCTCGCCCGCCGCCGACGCCATCACCCGCGTTGCGACCTGGTCGAGATAGCCGTTGCCATCGGCATCGAAGACGTTGAGCCATTGCCCAGCGCCGATCTCGATGCCCGGCTGCAGCCCCTTCAGGGGCAGGAACCGCCCGGAGAGGGTCGCCGTCTTCAAGAGCGGGCTTCCATAGGCGCGAGGCCGCAGCCCCTGCTGAATGACGGGCACGCGGGCACCAACCTTCTTCGCGCGGGTCAGCAGGGCCGACCACTGCCGCCCCTCCGCCTCCATCGGCACCCATGGCGTGATGAAGCGCCACGACCAGCGGTCGCCCGCACGGTCGACCCGCTGGCGCGGTGCGCCCAGCGGCGGCACGATGACGCCCCCGAACTCGAGCAGCGTCGGGCCGCTCGGTTCGGTGAACCGCATGGGCGAAAGATCGATCATCACCGGCGCCCGTTCCCGCCCATGCGGCGACCGCGGACCTTGGCCGCCTTCTCGTTGTTGTCGCGGATCAGCGACCCGCCCGTGTCATTCGCGATCGTCTGCATCTGGGCGAGCAGATCCGCCGTCAGCACCGCGCCGCGTGCGTCGAAGTTGACCGGGCGCCCGCCGCCCAGTTTGCGCATGCCCGCATTCGGCACGACGGTCCCGGCACTGTCGGGGAAGAAGGGCTCGGGGCCGTTCTCGCCGACCATGTACCAGCTGTTCGGGCTGACACGGCCGCCCGACGCCTTGCCGCCCCCGAAACTGGGCATGCCCGCGATGTAGCTGTCTAGCGCGCTAGTTACGCCGCCCTGCGCCGTTGCCGTCGTCAGCCCGCCGGCGCCGCCGAACAGGAAGTTCGCGATCGGCTGCAACAGGCTCTTCTGCAGCTGCATCCGCATCAGGTCGGCGATCAGCTGGTTGAACACCTGCCCGGCCACACCGCCGAGCTTCAGGAAGCCCGTCGCTGTGTCCGCAAGCGTGTCATTGAACCGCTCGAGCGTGGAGACGCCCATCTCCTGTGTCGCTTCCTTCACCTGCGCGGCCGACAGGTCGATCTGGCGAAGGTAGCGCTCGGCCGGGCTTTCGGTATCGCGCCGCACGCGCGCCTCACGAGCGGCATAGGCGGCGTTCATTCGATCCTTTGCGCGCTGCGCATTCTCGGCCTCGATGCTGCCGAGCGCCGACACGGCGATGATGCGGTCAAGCTCGGCCTCCTCGAGCTTGCGCTGCAATTCGAGCAGGCGCAGCTCACCCGCGCGGCGCTCCCCGGCCGTGTCCGCCATGTCGAGGTTGAGCCGGACGAGCTCGGCCTCGCCTTCATTGGCGGCGCGCATCAGTTCGTAGCGCTCGGTCGCCTCCGCCGCATTCATGCGGCTTTCGACGATATATCGGCGCTGGCCGATCTCCCGCTCCTTTGCCGCGGTGAGCTCGGCTCGCTGGGCAGCGGTCAGCTCGTCATCGAGCGCCGTCTGGCGGGCGAACGACGACATTTCCTCGTCGAGCGCCGCCGTCTCGGCCGTATAGCGGGCGCGATAGCTGCCCGTGAGTTCGGCGAGCGCTTCCATCTCCGCGACGCGGATCCGGCCAAGGTCGTCCAGATACTGGGCATTGGCGCGAGCAATGTCAGCGGCGCTCCGGCCTGTTCCGCCGGCGGCCGTCGCCTTGCCGTCCGGCTTCCCATCCGTCGCCCCGCCGCCGGGCGTCCCCACGCTGCTGGCGATCTGGCTCGCCTGGATCGACTGGCCGAGCGCCGCATAGGTTTCGACGTTCTTGTCGTAGAGCTCGGACAGCTTATTGTAATTTTCGACGGCGAACGATCGACGCATACCGAATATCGCTGCCGGAATGATACCGAGCGCTGATCCCGCCCTCGCACCGGCAGTTTCATCTGCCTGGATTGCCGCCAGCGCTTGGGCACGGGCCATCTCAAGGAGACCCCTCGCCGCCATCAGACTGTCTCTCGACACTTCGCGCAGGGCCGCGGCCTGCCCTCTCAGCTTTTCGGCTGCCGCTCCGGTGGCAGTCGCTAGCTGATCCATCAACGTCGACGCACGCTCGCTGATTTTGTTCGTCAGATCGGTCGCGCGCCCGATCTCCTTCTGATTGGTTCCCAGCTCCACGAGTTTGGGAATGAGAATTGTCGCCAAGCCGATCACAAGGCCGATCGGCGTGGCCATCGCCGCGATACGTGCCCCCAACAGCCCAACAGCCGCTGACGCCCCCTTGGCTACTAGCATGGCTCCGACTGTCCGAACCAGCATACCGAACGGATTAATGATGAAGCCGACGACCGCGCCGACGCCCGTCAGGCGGTTGGCGAGCAGAGCCGCGGCGACCGGCAAGGTGTAGCCGATCACCGTCACCAACGGCCCGATCGCGCTGGCGAGAAGCGCCGCGCCCGCGCTGAAGGCGTAGAAGGCCGGCGACAGCGAGGAGAGGCCCTGCACCATGCTCGTGAGCGCATCCTTCACCGCGATCGAGATCGGCAGCAGCACCTCGCCCATCTTGATTGCGAGGACGTCGATGGCCGCGCTCAGGCGCGCTGATGCAGCCTCGTCGCCGCTCCGCAGGATCGTGATCTTGTCCTTGGCTTTCACCGCATCGATCGCCTTGCCGACATCGTCGAGGCCAGCTTTGCCCTGCTGCATCAGCGCGATCGCGGTCCGCATCGCGTCGTTGCCGAAAATCGTCGACAGCGCGTCGCCCTTCTCCTGGTCGCTCAGGCCCGAAAGCTTGGCGCGCAGCTGCTCGGCGACATCTCCGAGCGACTTGGCCGATCCGTCCGCATTGAAGAAGGCGAGACCCAGCGCATCGATCTTTTTCGCGGCCTCCTTCGAGGGCGAGGCAAGCGCGGTCAGGAACGTCTTGAAGCTGGTGCCCGCGTCCGACCCGCTGGCGAACAGCGACGCGGTCGCAGCCAGCGCGATGTTGGTATCCTCGAACGAATAGCCGAGCCCGCCGGCCACGCCGCCCGTCTGGCCGATCGCGAGGCGATAGTCGTCAAATGACAGTTTCGACGCGTCGAGCGCCCCGGTGACCTTGTCGACGACGTCCGGCAGCTGCGAAGCCGTCTTGCCGAACTGCTGCATGATGTCGGTCGTGAGATCGGCGGAGGCGGACAGGTCAGCACCGCCCACCGCCGAGAGCGTCATGGCGGAGGCGAGCGCCCCGCCGAGGATCTGAGACGCCGAAAGGCCGTTCTTGGCCAGCATCTCGATCGCCGCCGCCGCGTCACCCGCCGACTTGCCGAAGGCCGGCCCCATCTCGAGCGCCGCCTTGTTCAGCTTCTCGATCTGCTCGGGCGAGGCCGAAAGCATCGCCGCGCGAACCTTGTTAAACGACGTCTCGAACGTTGCCGCGCTATCCTTCGTCCGCTTGCCGATCAGCAGCAGCGGCGCACTGATCGCGGCGGTCAGGATCAGGCCCGTCTTCTGCACCTGCTTGGCGGCGTTCGACAGGCTCTCCACCATGCTCATGGCGGCATCGTTCACCTGCCGCGCCGCGCCCTGCATCGCGCGACCCATGCCATCCGCCGACTTGCCGAGATCCTGCTCGGTCTTCGCGGCTTCCCGGCGCGCTGTCGCCATGCCCGCCTTGTAGGCAGCATCCTTCACGCTCATCGAGACGACGAGCGAGGCGAGCAGCGTCTGCATGGTTGGCTCCAAAGAAATGGGCGGCCAATGGCCGCCCCCGTGATGGTTCGGTCTGTGTTCGTTCAGTCGGTCGGCTTGAGCGCCAACCCGACCCGATAGACCCGATTGGACCGGACCGACCCGACCCCGGCGTTCGTCAGCACCTTTCCGAACGCCGTCAGCGATACGACGTCGTTTTTCGACACTTCCTCCGACTTCGCCCAGCGCAAATAGTCATCGTAGAGGGTCGTCGTTCCCTCTCGATGTCCCGCCGCCGGGATCGTCCTTGCGTCGAGCCAGTCCGCAACGCTGCGGTGCATCTTCGCGATCACGCCGATCGGCGCGTGGAGCGGCCCGTCGGTCCAGTCCTGCGTCACCTCGGGCATCAGCCCCGTCGCCGCCCACGCCCGCCGCGCCGCGCGCAACCCGAACACCGTCCGCACTTCGCGCACCAACGCCAGGTTGGTGCGGATGCGATCGAAATCGTCCGGCGCTTCCAGCTCGGCGATCGGCTCGATGTCGTTCGACGGCACCTCGTAGCGGCCCGTCATCCGGATCGCCGGCAGCACGTCTTGCGTCACCCACCGCCGGAACCGCTTCGCCGCTTCCTTTCGGCTCGTAAAGATCAGCGCGTAGACACCTGACTCCGAGATGATGGTTGTCCGCTGCTCCCGACCGATGGGGTCCGTAATATGGACCTCATCCCGCTCATCGTCTTCCAGACGGGCGAGGGACTGGTTGCTGTTCGCCAGCTCTAGCGCCTGACAGACGTCCTTGCCGACGAACCACGCCGAACCGTCGCGGTCATGCACGCGCACGAGCTGGTCGCCGAAGCCGAAGCTCTGCATCGCCACCGCGTTCATGCCATCTTCTCCAGCTGGCCGATCACCTGCTCGATCAGCTCGCCATACTGGCCGCCCTCATGCTCGCCCACGCCGACCCGCAGCTTCGCGGCCAGACCGCGCGGCGTTCGCGCCGGCACGTCGATCAGGCGCTGCACCGCGGCGCGATACCGCTCGGTCCATGCCGCCTCTGCCGCGTCGTCATCCGCACCCGTCCACTCGGCGTCGACCGCGGCACGCTCGGCCGCTGCCCGCACCGCCGGGTCCTCGCCTTCGATCGCCGCAAGCCGGCGCACCGCGTCGCCGATCAGCATCATGCGATCGTCGTCCACTTCGGCGAGCATCGCGACCCCGCCGCCGGGGCAGAGCGTAAGACGGACATGACCGTTGCCGTCCAGTCGCGCCCCGTGTCCCGCCTGCGCCCAGCGCGACAGCCAGTTCGCCGCGGACCAACGGGGCACGGCGGCGGCGACCGGAACGGCCGCCACCGCTGCAAGGCCCGCCGTGGCGAGGATCGCCCGGCGGGAAAGTTCAGTCGATTTTCCGCATGACGCGCCGGTCGCCCCGGCGCTAGAAGCGCGCTCAGCCATGATCGATCTCCACTGGATCGGTTGAGGTTAGAGCCGGGCGGAAGGTGCTACTTCCGTTCGGCTCGTTTTCTTGATACCGGAGTTACCGTGAGCGGTCAAGAAACCTCGATACCGAAGAAACGTGGGCCAAAAGCTACAGGGTGGGGCATACCTGTGATGGTGCGCCTCCAACCCGAGCAGCTAGCCCGCCTCGACGCCGCCCGCCTCGACGGAGAAAGCCGGCCCGAGGCGATCCGTCGGTTACTTACCGAAACTGGATGTTAAGTGGCATCAGCGCTTCACGTCAGAACTTCGTCGAAACCACCGGAAATCCGGTAAACGGCGTCTTCTCGCAGGCGCCGTCGTAGTTGATCGATAATCCCTTAAACCGGCTGCTGCGGATGTAACGTCCGCTCGTACGGTTGACTTCGTTTATCATGAACATCTGCCCGGGACCCGGCGTAAGAACCGATTTCTGGAGCACAATTGCGGTATTCGTTACCTCGGCGATTGGCATCGTTTGCTGACAATCGGCGGTGCACCATTTTTTGGCATCGAGGTCTAGGCGAAGGACCATCCGCTCTTGCGTTGTCTCTTCAGCGACCAGCGATAAGTCGATCACCTTCTTGGGACCTACGCAGGTCAGATTGAACTGGCCGCCCCCTTGAGCGATCGCCGATGCGATCGCAATTACCTTCAAAGCGACAAGCATATCGACCCCCTAAACGACTGGAGTCTTAACCTTCGACCCGAGCCGCGTGATTCGCAATGGCGCACCCGCCGCGGCGAGTGAGCGATAGGCGCCGATGCGCGATCCGTTCTTCGGCAGGGCCTTGGGTTCGACCTTGCGGACTTCCTTGGCGTAGGTCTTCCACGCGCGAAGCTTCTCGATCCGGGCGAACCGCTCGCCCTGCCAGGCGCCCCACATGACGCGCTCGTGCGCGCGCCGGTCCCGCTCAACCACGCCGCGAAGCGCCGCAGCGACGGTGGCGGAAGACTGATCCCAGAACGGCGCCGCGATCCCCGCCGCCGTCCATTGCTCGATCAGCCCTTCCCAGTCTGTTTTCGCCCGCGGGTCGCGCGCGGCTTCGGCGGCTTTCCCGGGGCGGCGCCGCCAGCCCCCTCGCCATCCGCCTCGACCGGCTTGCCCTGCCCCGCCGAGATCGTGCGGCCGATCAGCTCGCCGAACTTCTGGGCGCCCATCTCGTCGATCAGGTCGTCGACGTCGCCGATCGTCGTCGAGGGCTGATGCTTCAAGAGCGCCGCCCAGGCGATGTCCCGGAGCATCCGAACGCGCACGTTGCGCGCAGCCTCGACCATGGCCGCAGGATCCTCGAGCATCGCGGGCGTGACGTTGGGCAGCGCCTTCTCGACGATGGCGAAGAAGCCGACGTCGTGCATCTGCTCGAGCCGGCATTGCGCCGCCGTCCCCAGAAACAGAGTCAGGCGGCGCCCGCCGTGATCGAAGGTGACCTCACCGATCATGGATCAGCCTTCCGATCAGGGCGTCGCGGGGGCGGTATACTCGCCCTCTTCGCGCGGGCCGGTGAAGCGCACGCCGTAGGTCACCTGCATGCGGTCGCCGATCGGGCGCGCGCGCGAGCGGCTGCGGATGTAGAGGAAGCCCTCCACCTGCCACATGTCCTCGCCGACCTCCTCGTTGGTGATGTCACGAAAGGCGCGGGTCTGGCCGCTCTGGTGCATCTCGCGCAGCAGCGTGTCGGTCGGGCTGCCCGGGACGTAGTTGATGACGAGATCGCCCTCGCCCGCGTCGATCAGACCGGCGATGTATTCCTTGCGGCGCCCGCGCGACTTGTAGTGCGTGACCTCGACATCGTCGGCGGTCTCGTCGCCCTCCGGCAGGCCGGTCACCTCGTCGATTTCGACGAGCACGCCCGACGCATTCGCGATGTAGAAGCCGGTGCCCCAGCCAATCCGGGCCTCGCTGTTCCCATTCGTGTCCGTCATGAGTTGCTCCTGTGCTTAACCGTTGTGCCAGAGGGTCAGGTCGATGATCTCGCGGTAGCGCTCGGTCGCATCCCGCTTCTCGTAGGTCCGGCGAAGGCTCACATCCTGCGCCTGCTGGAACCGCACCCCGCCGACCGTCACGGGCGACACGACAGCCGCCAGCACCGCGTCGCGGAGCGCGACCGAGCCGGGCTTCGTCGCTGCGTAGCAGTCGATCTGGGTCGCGGTGCCGCGGGTGGCATGGAAGCCCTTGTAGGTCTGGGGCCGTTCGTCGACGACGATCGTCAAGACGATCGCGGGCATCGGCGAGCCCTGCGGCAGCCGCTCCCAGTCGACGCGCGTGCCGACCAGCGCCGCCACGGCTGCGTTATCGAGAAGCCGCGTCGCCACCGCCTGGTCGAAATTCATCTCACGAGATCCATGGTTGCCTTGCGCAGCGAGCTCGCCACCACGCCCATCGCCCGCTTGCCTTTCGTCGCGACGGTCACACGCGCGAACGGATGCGCCGGCGTGTCCGACGTGCCCCACTCGACGAACATCAGGTAGAACGGGTCGTAGGCGTCGGTCTTCGCCGGGCCGATGTAGATCGTCCGTGCGTCCGTCGGCAGGTTCGCGGCCTCCATCGTCTCGACGATGCTGTCACGCCCCTCGCCGGTCAGCACAGGCACCAGGCGCCGCTCCTCGCGGCCGATGACGCGCGCGCCAGCGAACAACGCCGCGGCGATCTCCTCGTCGCTCGGCCCGCGCTCGAGGCGTGTCAGGCGGCGGTTGAGCTTCTTGAAGCCCTCGACCTTGAAGCCGGTCACGAGGCCCCCGCCACCGGCTCGGCGCGCGCAACCGCGAAGATGCGGATCTTGTCCTGACGGCCGACCTCCTCGACGCGCTGAATGTCGTAAAGCCGCCCATCATTCTTGGCAGGAAACCTCACTCGATCGACCGGGCTGACGTCCTCGACTTCGGGCGACCAGAAGATCGTGAAGATCGCGGGCGCTGTCGCGGCATTCTCGGCATCCGCGAACCGCTCGCGCCCGGCGCCGGGTAGATAGTGCGCCCATCGCTCCGCGAGGACGAACGGCGCGCCCGGGACGTTCTGATAGCCGTCATGGGAAGCGGGCGCATCGCGCTCGATCCGGATCATCCGGTCGAACTCGCCGCTGTCCTTCATGCGTACACCCGGAACGGCTGCAGCAACGCCTCCGACGTGGCCGGCATGTCGATCCGCGTGCGGGTGCCGGCGGTCACGTTGCCGCGGTTCCGATAGAGATCCTCGACCATCAGCAGCACCGCGACGCGAATCGCGGCGGGCAGCGTCGAAATCTGCTGCTCACCCGACACGCGCGGCGCATAGCCGGCGACGAAGCGGACGCGCAGCGCCTCCCGGCCCGCATATGCGCTGGCCCAGGCGGGCGCGCCGATCGCGATGATCTCGTCGCCGACCAGCTCAGAGGTGCCCGGCTCCGCCACCACCTCCTCGCGCTTGGCGTCGAGGTAGCGAACGCTCGCGATCGACACGATCGGCGGATAGCGGAGTCGGATCAGGGTCGCGCACGGGCCGAGGTCGAAGCGTGCTTCGAGCGTCTGCACGCCGAGCGCTCGGCCCAGCCATCCGTCGGGACCATCGATATGGCTGCACGCTGCCGCGATGTAGCCGGTGATCAGCGCGTCCTCGACGTCGTGCTGCACCTTCAGGTGCTGCTTCGCCTCTGCGAGCCCGATGAAGGGCTCCGGCGGCGTGACAACGAGGACGCGCATCGTTGGTCAGCCCTTCGACTTGGCCGGCTTGGCCGTCGCCTGCTCGGCGGTGTCACCGCCCGACTGATCGGTGCTCGGCTTGGTCGCTTCAGCGAGGTCCTTTTCCAGCTCGGCGACCCGGCCCAGCAACGCGTCGCGGTCGGCGGTGAGATCGGCGATCGACTTGTCCGCAGCCGACTGTGCGACGCCAGCGTCGATCGCGCCCTTGGCCACCAAGGCCAGAAGTTCATCATTTGCCTTCGACAGCCGATCGTTGTCCGCCTCGAGCTCGATCAGCTTGCGGTCCGCCTCGTCGGTGCCGGGAAGCACGGGCGCATCGTTCGGCATCGGGCGCAGGCAGCGCGCGGCGATCAGGCGTTCGGCCTGGTCGATATCGGGCTCGGGCAGGAACTCGTCTCCGGCCTCGAACAGCTTGCCGGTGCGAAGGTCTTCACACGCGGCAATCACGAGATAGCGCATTGGTCACCTATGGGTTGAGAGGGGGGTGGCCCCGGCGCGAACGCCGGGGCGGTCGATCAGGCGGGCACCGTCAGGCCGACGAACGGCGATACCTCCCACCCGTTCTCCTCGACGATCGGCTCGGTCAGCCAGGGCTTGCCGTCGACGTTCCAGAAGATCTTGATGACCGTCTTGTTCTGGCGGAACAGGACGTGCTCGGAGGCGGCCACATACGGCCCCGACCCGTCCTTGATCAGATACTGGGACCAGTCGATCAGCGTGATGTCGCCGCGCGCGCCAAGCACCGGCGATCGGTTGTTCCACCGGACGGGGTAGCCCAGCAGCGTGCCCGCGAAGCCATCGCGCGCGTCGGGCTTCCAGATGTAGCGGCCCTCCGGATCCTGCAGGGTCGCGATCTGTGGAAGCGCGCCCTGCGGCATCGACCACACCGGCGACGTGCCGCCGCGCATCAGCAGGTGGGACACCATGTCGACCAGGTCGAGATAGGACACCTGCCCGGCGACGCGGCGATTGACCAGATACATCGCCGGCGAGTTGATCGCTCCGAGCGGCTTGCCCACACCGTCGCCTCGGAGAAACGCATAATCCTCCGCCTGCGTCACCGCGCCACGAAGCAGGTTCTCGAGAAACTGGCTCGCCGCCTGCCAGTTGCGAAGCATCTTGTCCGTGACGACGATCGTGCCGGCAACTTCCTTGGGTTCCAGCGTGATCGAGCGCAGGTCGACATCGGTCTCGGGCTTGTTGCCGCCCTCCTCGATCCACTGCACCTGCACGCCGCCGAAGATGTTGCCCGGCGCCGCACCGGTCTGGTCGAGCGCGGGGATGGTCAGCGCGGCATCCGGCGGCGAGCCGGCCGGGATCACGTTGGCGCGGGGACGCACCAGCGATTCCTGCGGCTCGATCCGCATGATCTCCTGCCGGAACTGCATCGGCACCAGGAACCCACCACCGGTCTGATGCTGATCCATGCGCAGCTCGGCGCCGATCTCGGTGCCGTCCTGCGCATTGTCACCGACGCCCTCGACGAAGTTGAGGCGCTGATCGTTCGGGTTGAAGCGGACGGCGGACATGAACTCGCCGAGGCTCTCGAACTCGCGGCGGCCATGCGGCCCGGGAGGAATACTGGCACCCGGGGCATTGCCGCGGGCCACCGCCGGAACGATGTTGTTCCCGGCGGCCTCGATCGCTTCCTGACCGGTCAGGCGCGCGATCCGCTTGTCGAGCGCGTCGAGCTGGCCCTTCTTCTCGTCATAGGCCGTCTGCTCTTCCGCCGTCAGGTCGCGGTTTTCGCCCTCGGCTGCGTCGATCATGCCGCGCAGTTCGCTGACCAGCGTGCCGCGCTGTGCGCGAAGGGCGGCGAGCGGCGACGGGCGATGATCGTCCGGCGCACGCATGTAGCGCCCGCGCTGACGCTCGATCGGCGACATCGCGCCAAGGCCCGCGGCCATGGAAGCGGCCGCGAGAAGGAAGGTCTTCCGCATGATGTTTTCTCCCGGCCTGCAGGCCAATGGTGCCGGACACAGCCCCTCGACGTCCGCGCCGGCGCGCGAACGGGGCAATCGCTCCGAAAGGAGGATGTCAGTTGAGCGCGAGCGCTCGCTTCTCTCGCTCGGGTGCGAAGGCGCGACCCGGCGCACCGCCCGCCCCGAACCGGGCAAGCGTATCCTTCATCGTGCCGATCCGATCGGCCATGCCGGCCTTCACGGCAGCCCTGGCCCCCAGCATGCGACCCTGCCCGAAACCCTCGCGCACAGCGGCCACCGCGACGTTCCGGCCAGCGGCCACCCGATCGACGAACATCGAATAATAGTCGTCGATGCGACCCTGCATGTATGCGCGCGTCTCGTCGGATAGCGGGCCGAGCAGCCCCTCCCCCTTGAACTTGCCAGCAGCGATGATTTCGCGCGCCACGCCCGCCTTCGCCAACGCTTCGGTCACATCGTCATAGGCGGTGCGCACGCCGATCGCGCCGACCGCCGAGCTCGGCGACATGACGATCTCGTCGGCGGATGCGCCAATCCAGTAGCCGGCGCTGGCGAGGTTGCCGCTCACCTGCACGACGATCGGCTTGCGCCCCTTCACCGCGGCGACCGCCGCCGACGCCTCGTCGACGCCCAGGACGTTGCCGCCTGGCGTGTCCGCGTCGACAACAATCGCCTTTACCCCATCATCATCGGCCATCCGATCGATCGAACTGGCGAATCCTTCCGCCGTCGTGCCACCACCGGTCGAGCTGTTCTCGACGATGCTGGCGCGAGGCGAGATGACACCGCGGAGCGGCACGACCGCAACGCTACCTTCCTTGCGCGCGACGGACGCCGCCGTCCCGTTCGATATGCGCGCCTCGATCTCGGCGGCCGTGAACTTGGTGCCCTCCGCCTGCATCGCGAGAAGATCGACGATCGCGAGCAGCTTGGTCTCTTCCATCGCCCAGAACTCGGACGCGAAGGCCGCGAGGAGATACGGATACTTCATGCCTCGATCTCCTCAATGGTTTCCGCCTGCGGCGCGCCACGAACCTGTCCCGGCGGCCCCGCTGGCGCGCCCGTCGGGGCGGGCTGCCCCGTCTTCGCCCGTTCGAGCGTCTGCACGTTGTTCGACACGAAGTTGATGTCGCCATCGGCGCCGATGCCATTCATGTCTTCGAGCGCGAGGATCTGGTTGATCGTCATCCCAAGCTCGAACATTGATTTGTAGAAGGCGGCACGCGCCGCCATGTCGCCGCGCAGCACCGCGTTCATGTTGAACTTGACCTTCAGGCCCCGTTCGCGCTCGGCTTCGGTGAACAGCTTCCAGGTCAGTTCCTGCTCATAGGCCTGAACCCATGGCGCGACCGTCTGCATGATGAAGCCGAGCATCAGCTGCTCGATGCCTGTCCCCCAGCTGCTCGACTTCTCGTGACTCTGCAGGAGCACGAGCGGCACGTCATACATTCGCGCGATCTCGGCGATCTGAAACTCGCGTGTCGCAAGGAATTGACCGTCTTCGGGCGGGATCGTGGTCTGGATGAACTTCATGCCCTCTTCGAGCACCTTCACCCTATGAGCGTTGTCCAGGCCGCCTTGCTTCTCGAGACCGCTTGCAGGGTTCTCCGGCGCTGCCTGCTGTCGACCATCATCCCCCCGCACGTTACCGCGCGCCCGCGGGCTGAGTTTGCCGGGGTGCATCAGGAAGCCGCCGGACTTCATGTCGTTCGCGAAGAACTTGCCCCCGAACTCCTCGAGAGCCTTCGCCATCCCCAGCGCCTCTCGCGCCAGCGCCACCTGCGACAGGCCGATGTATCCATCATGGCTCAAGTCCATGATGTGTGCGACATTCTCCTGGTCGAGCTGATAGGTCTTCCCGTCGATCGTCGTGCGAAAAACGATGCGATCGCCGTCTCGATGCGGACGCGTGCGGTCCGGCAGCAAAGGCCACAGCCCCACCGCTTCGCCGCGTCCGTTACGCTCGATCTCCTGATAGCCGTTACCCCACAGGAGAGCGTGTCCCTGCGTCGTCTTCCTCAGGGTTCGTGAGGACATATTGTCGTTCGGTCGAAGCCCGAGGCGCTGCGACATCGGATGTTCGTTCACCCGCGTCCAACCGCCGATGCCATCAGGCTCGACGATGCCGACGGGAAAGTTGGCGATCGGGTTGGCGATCCGATTGACGCACGCAAATACGGTCGGGCTGTAGAGCGCGTTGCCCTCGGAAACCTGCACACCCGCCTTGGTCGGCCCGCCTCCCAAAAGGCGGATGAACCACCCATCGTTCGCTCCGACGCTCGACGACGGACCATAGTGCTGGCTCGCCTCAATTGTCGGCGCGGTCAGCGCGCGCAGGGCGTTCGACAAGCGCCCCATCAGAGGTAATCGACCTCGATCTCGACGATCCCGCGATCCTCATAGACGGAGATGCTGTCCGCCGCTTCGGGGCTTTGCGTCATCAGCTGCACGGCGTTCAGCATCGCCGCGAACGGATCGATCTTGGCGCTGGGCGACTGCTTGGTGATGGCCACTGCACTCGCTCCTCGAGGTTCCTGTTTCACGTTTCCGACGCACCATTTCATCAGCTCGGTGCCACCGTGCCGCATCGTGCGTGCGGCAACCTTCCGCGCCGCGCCCTTCACCGCGCTCGATAGTTTCCAACCTTGGGAAATCGCTTTGAGCTGCTCGGCCTCGAAACCTCTGGCGATCAGCTCGTCGACGATTGCCGCTACGCCGGCCGGATCCAGGCCGATCGCCGAATGCTCCGGGAACAGCCCGGCGTCACGCACCTGCTCGAGCACATCCACGACGCCGCGAACGTCCTCGGTGAGTTCATCATCATCCGCCTCTTCACTGGCGGCGATGCTCGCCAGATCATCGTCGTCGGGCATCTCGCACCGGATGAGCGTGCCTTCTGCGATCAGCTCGTCGAGCTTCGTCGCTATGTCCTGCCGCCGCTGCCACACGATCGACCAAGCCCAGGCGCAAACCCAGACCAGCCACCGCTTCGACCCTTTCTCACGGCCGATCAGGCACAAGCCCAGCAAGTCGTCGAGACCACCACCATCGACCCCCGCTACAACGACCTCGCACCGAGCGAGAAACGCCTGAAGCGATCGGAGCGCCGGGTCCGCAGCACGATCCCAGAACTCTGCACCAATCCACCGGTCACGCGAAAGCCGCGTGCCGAGCTCCACGTTGAGATGCTTGGCGAGGAAGATCTGCAGCGCGCCAGGCTCGCCGCGCTGAGCCTCCGCGAGCTTCTCCTCGAGATACTCGGCATCGACCGAACGGCCGATGTTGGGGTTAGTGATGTAGAAGTTGGCCGGGTCGCGATACGCATCGCTCTCGATCATCTTCTCGGGAAACTCGTAAAGCATCCCCAGCTTGCGCTTGTCGGCGACCGTCCCGTCGCGGATCGCGCGGAACAGGTCGAGCTTGTCCTTGAAGACGCCGCGCGGCGCCTCGTCGCTATGCGTCGACAGATAGACGACGAACCCCTCTGGGCGCGACATGCGCCCGCCGGTCGCCTCCATCAGCATCGCCGCAGCCTTCGGGTCCTTCCCAAACAGCCACAGCTCGTCGACTAGCACGAAGGCGGCCTTCTTGCCGCCTACGACGCCCGCGTCCGCGGACACGACCTTCAGCTCGGCGTGCGTCACCAGATGCTTGATTGACCGCTGATGATCGACCGGCTTCAGGATCATCATCAGTTCGGGATCCGCGCGGACCATGCCCGCCGCCGGCCCGAACACGTTGTTCGCCACCTCGATCGTCGGCGCGAGCACCAGCAGCTCGGCATAGTGCCGCCAGTTGCGCACCAGCGCCGTGACCATGATCCCGGCCGCGATCGTCGATTTCGAATTCTTCTTGCTGATCAGGAGCATGAACTCCCAGATCAGGCGCCGCCCGGCCTCGGCATCGTAAGCGCCGAAGATCGCGCGCACGAAGTCGAAGACGAAGTCCTCGCACGCCTCGCCGAACGTCGGCTGCCCGGCCACGTCGACGAGGCGCAGCGATTTGAAGACCTCGAGCGCGGCCTCCGCCTCGTTCTCGAACAGCGGCGGCATCGGGATCAGCGAGCGCCTCTCGACGATCCGCTCGCGCCAGTCTGGGCACGCGGTCGACCAGGTCAGCTCGGCCACGTCAGTTGATCAGGTGCGACGGCGGCGCCGGCGGCGCATACTTGCCCTTGAGGTCCGCCGCAGCCGCCTTCGCCGCTTCCTTCTTGCCGAGCTTCTCGACCTTGTCCCGCCCGCGGTTCGCGACGCGATCAGCCATCTGCTGCATGCCCGCCTTATCGAGCCGCTTGGCCAGTTCCTTGTTCGCCGACACGTTGCCCTTGTCGACCTCGCGCACCAGGCCGACGAGGAGCTTGCCCTCGACCTTCAGCCGGGCGGCATCGTGCTCGCGCAGCTCACGGGAATAATGCTTCCGAAGCGTCTTCGCCGTGATCGACAGCGCCGCCGCGATCTCATCCGGGTTGCGACCGATAGCCGCGAGAAGCACGCATTTCTGCCGACTTTCGACCGTTGGCACGTGCGGCGGTCGACCGCGACCGGAATGACCGGCCGGGATCGGGTCCCCGAACAGGTCAAAATCCCAGTCGCTCAAGAAAAAAATCTCCACATGAGAGGACCAGCGGTCTAGCGGCCGGCCCCCTTCCCGACTTTCGACCCGCCCCCCCCTACTGGCGTTCCATCCGCTGCTTCGCGCCGTCGTGGCACGGCTTGCAGAGCGTCCAGAGGTTCGACAGCAGCCAGAACAGACGCTCGCATCCCCGGTGCGGTTCGCGGTGATCGGCGACCAGCTGCGACGTGTCGGCTTCGATCCGACCGCACATTTGGCAGGTGAAGAGGTCGCGGGTCAGCACCGACCAGCGCAGCTTCTGCCACTGCGCCGTCTTGTACCACCCGCGCCACGCCTGCCGGTCACGCTCCCGGTCGAACGCCCGCCGCCCTTCGACGCGTCCGACCAGCGGGCGCAGCGTCGAGAGTGTCGGCTTCAGGCTGCGCAGCTTCACCATGGTCCACAACGCACGACGCCCCGCCAGGCCGGGGCCGAACGGGGCGTCGTGAAGGTCAGGAGAGGATGTCGTGCCGTACCCGAAGGCCCGTCCCAGCGTGTCAATGAATAGGCGCTTTTCGGGTAGTTTGCGAACACTGCAAATTTCTCGATCAGCAACTATTGCCGGTTGACGCCGCCGCACGTGCATTTCTGCGGGATACAGCGCGCCCGCCGCCAACCGCCTTATCGTCAGCCTCGATCAACGGCGTTGATCCCCGCCGCGATCGCCGCCAGCGCGCGCCCGTAGCGCATTCGGAGGCCATCCGCGCCGAGCTTCAGGCCCATCGGCGCCAGCAGCGCGCGCCACTGAACCTCGCGCGCGCCGCGGGCCAGCTGACGGATGGCAAGGCCAACGAGGCGGCGGTCGCGATCGACGACGAACCGCATCCAGCCGAGCGCTACCTCCATCTCCGCGATCTCGTGCCGCGTCGCGGGCGGGATGCGCGGCTCCGCGTCGAGATCGGCGTGGTTGCCGCCATCCGCGTCGAACTGCGCCTCGCGCTGCACGTCGGGCCACATCGCCCGCACGCGCAGCCAACCCTTTTCCCGGTCGGGCAAGCGCCACAGCAGCAGCACGGCTTCGACGAGGCGGTCCTGCACCTGGTCGAAGGTCATGAAGCCGTCTGGAAGGGACTGCCCTTCCAAGTGGAACCCGTTGCCGAAGCGCTGCCCTTCCATACCGATCACCCATAGATTGGCGGATTTCCGCCGATTGTTGTTTGTTGAACTGATCCCGAAGGATCAAATGGAAGGGTTGGAAGTCTAAATCACGGTAGTTTCGTGCGCGCATGCGCGCCCGCGCGCACACATACGTGAAGCGATACCCCGAAACACACTTCCACCCCTTCCAATGCCGCAGAAAACCGCGAGAAACGCCCTTCCAACCCGGCTTCCACATGGAAGGCCGGGGCCTTCCAAATCACATCGGAATATCGTCGTCGTCGCGCCCCGGATCGCCCTGCCAGCGGCGTTCGTCGCCGCCGTCGTTCGTCTGCTCGGTGAAGTCCTCGGGCGACTTCGTCATCCGCAGGTTGAGCCACTGGACGCCGTTCGACGTTTTCTTCTCGAACCCGCGATCCTCCATTGCCTTGGTAAAGCCGACCTGCTGCCACTCGGCCGCCCCGGTCGCCTTCGCCCACGCCTGGTGGAGGGCGAACAGGACTGAGGACTTGGCTCGCGCTCCCTCCTCGACGGCCGTACAGTCGGCAAGGAAGCGGCCGAGCTGGTCCGACTGCTCGCGATACTTGGCCGTGGCGGACATCACCTCCTCGGGCGTCGTCAGGCCACCGGCGCGCCAGTCGAGCAGTCCTTCGATCAGCCGGTTGAGGACGCCTGACGCCTCGCGCCGCAGCTTCTCGGGCAGGCTGGCGTCGATCTCCTCCTTGGCGATCTGCACCGTCCAGGGGACAAGCAGCATGCGCCGCCAGATGCCGTCGTCGTGCCCGGTGATCTTCGGCTTGTGATTGCCCTGCACCGACAGCTTGAAGGACGGCAGGAAGGTGAAGAAGCCTTTGTTGAGGTGCCGCGCGTCGATCGGCTCGCCGCCGGTCACCAGCTTGATCAGCGCCTCGGCCAGCTTCGCCCCCTTCTCAGGTTCGGAGGTTCGGAGGAAGCGGACACCGGGCAATCGCGCCAGATCGGGCGTCGCCTCCCCGCCCTTGCGGCCCCTGCCCTGGTCGAGGAACGTCTCGATCGCGATCGTCGCGCCATAGTCGCCCGCGATCGTCCCCCACAGGTCATTGAGCGTCGACTTGCCGTTGCGCCCCATACCGTAGTGAAAGACGAGCTTCTGCTCGCCAATGTCGCCAGTCAGCGACAGGCCGCCCCATTGATGCTGGAACCGCCGCATCGACGGCTCGGGCTGAACCGTGTCGAGGAAGCCGTCATAGATCGGGCTGGCGGCGGCGGGGTCGAAGGTGACGTTGGCCACCTTGCTGATCAGATCCTCGGGCCTGTGCTTGTCGAGCACGATGCCAGGCGCATTGCCGTCCGCGACCTCGCAGAGCCGCCCGTCACGCAGCACCCAGCGGCGACCGGCGCGGACGATCCGCAGCGTGCCGTTGAGCACGTTGATCGCCATGCGATCGACGTCGAGCGCGTTGGCCGCGATCGACACGTTGGCGAACGACTTGGCGAGGTTCGCGATGCAGCCGATGCGCTGCGCGCCCTCGCTCGACTTCGCGTGCGCGCGCAACTCGTCCGCGAGATAGATCGCGACGGCATTGTCGCCCGAGCCCTTCCAGCGGATGAAGCGGTTGAGGCACAGGGCGTTGGCCTCGCGCTCGGCGTCGTCGGCGTCCTCGCCAAGTTCGCGGGGGGTTCCGGACGCTTCCACGGCTTCCGCCTCATTCCAGATCGACCGGACCGTGTCGAAGACGGCCAGCAGCACGCGGCCGGGGACCTTGTCCTTTTCCTCCGAGAGCAGCTCCCATCGCCGGCCGTCCCATACGAACCAACCAAGTTCCGGACAGAAGCGAAAGCGCCATCCATGCCGGGCGTTGAACCGCTCGGCATTGCCGAGGTCCGTCATGCCGAACAGGCCGCACTGGCGGTCCAGCACGTCGCTGCGATCGGCCACGATGCGCCCCCCGCCCCCCGGAGTGCCGGAAGTCTCGGCGGCGGTTCCACCATGGAAGGCGAAATCGCCGGCGGTGGCGCCGGGTGCGGGCGGCGGGCCATCCGCCTCGTAGGCGGAAAGCGGCGGCAGCGGCGGCGCGCCATCCGACGAAGAGAATGCAGACCCGCCGCTGCCGCGGCGGCGCGCCGTTCGATTGCCGATGCCGCTCAGGTCGTGCGGCTTGGACCGCCCTTCACGAAGCCCGTTCTCGATCGCGGCGGCGTGACGGTCGAAGGCAGCGGCATCGAAACCCCGCACCACGTCGAGCAGCACCTGCCGCGCGATCGGCTCGGAGAGCGCCCCGGTCGCGACGAAGCCGCCCAGGTTGAACGCTGCGGCATACGCGCCCGTGTTGCGCCCCCCGTGCCGACCGCCACCCTGCGGCGTCGCCGCCAGCTCGGCCGCCGTACGATCGAGCGCGGCCATCGCGTAGCGACGATGCGCCTCGTCGACGTCGGGCATGAACATTGGCGCTGCCGCCGGCGCCGACGGCCGCGGCGCTTGCTTGGCCCCGGGCCGGCGGGCGTTGTCACGCAGTATCTGCTCGAGCGACGCCGGCAGCGGCGCGATCGGCGTCGAAGTGTCGCCGCGCAACCAGCGATAGGGACCGGTCGCGTTCTTCTCGTCACCGTCGCAATGGCTGGGCGGAACGATCGTATAGCCGCCCAGGCCGCGCACATCGAGGTGATCGGGCAGGTTGCCGCGGTTGCCGATCGGCTCGCCCGCCGGCATCTGAAAATAGAGGTGGACGCCGCCCGACGGCGTGCGCACCGCAAGGCTGGCGGGCAGCGCCTCGCCCATCATCTCCTCAAGCGCCGCCTTGAGCTCCTCGAGCGTCAGCTCGCGCATGATCGGCGCGCCGTCGTCGTCGGTCAGGACCTCCCCGGTTTCCTCGTCATGCGCCTCGACCATCCGCGGATCGAAGTCGATCACGATCAGATCGGCCCTGCCGACCGACACGCCGATCATCGATCGCGGCCACTTGCGCCACCAGGCGCGGATCTGTTCCTCGTCGGTGGTGGCCTTCGACACGCCGCCCGAGTTCGGAATGGGCCTGCCCTCGGCATCCTTGTCCTTGCCGAGCAGCGGACGCTTGTTCGCGGTCGAGCACGGGAAAACCGGCCACCCGCGGCGCGCAAAGGCGAGCGCCGCCTCAAGCTGCGACGACGCGGTATCGATCGTACTCACTGAACTGCCCCCGGAAAGAGTTGGCGGGTATCTTGGACCGACCCGCCGGCGGTCAGCCGGCCGCACGCCCGAAAGGGAAACAGGCGCACGGTCCCAAGCTCGCTAGAAGGGCACCTCGTCATCCAGATCGTCGGGGAAGCCGCCGTCACCGGCCGAACTGCCGCCGCCAGGCGTATCGGCATAACTCGAATAGTCGTTGCGGCCGGGATCGGCCTGGGCCTTGTCGAGCAGCTGCAGCGCGCCGTTGAAGGCGCCGATCACGATCTCGGTGGTGTAGCGATCGACGCCCTGCTGGTCCTGCCACTTGCGAGTGCGCAGCTGCCCCTCGACGTAGACCTTGCTGCCCTTGCGCAGGAACCGCTCGGCGATGCCGGCCAGCCCCTCGTTCATGATCGCCACAGAATGCCACTCGGTGCGCTCTTTCTGCTCGCCGGTCGTGCGGTCCTTCCACCGCTCGGCCGTGGCGAGGCGGAAGTTCACGACCTTGCCGCCGGTCTGGAAGCTGCGGGATTCGGGATCCTTGCCCAGATGGCCGATCAGGATGACCTTGTTGACGCTGCTCACGCGAAGATCGCCTTCAGCGTCTCGAG
>SXGR01135244.1_pt1 | contig 28124 bp, 23 predicted proteins | sample 3174711 | NCBI WGS metagenome assembly SXGR01 (sample SAMN11356860, study PRJNA531348) | freshwater metagenome | isolation source: freshwater sample F1-60 | place: China: Fuxian Lake, Yuxi | collected 2017-12-25
GAACTTCATCTTGTCGATATGGAATGCCTCGTCAGCGGGCGTCAGCACTTCGCTCTCGTGAATGAAATCGACACCGAGGGCCTCAAGCACTTGCGCTTCGACGAAGTGTCCGATGCGCGCTTTGGCCATGACCGGAATCGAAACCGCGGCCTGAATGCCTTCGATCATCTCGGGGTCGCTCATGCGGGCAACGCCACCGTCGCGACGGATGTCTGCTGGCACTCGCTCGAGTGCCATTACCGCAATCGCGCCAGAGTCCTCAGCAATTTTCGCTTGGCCGGGGGTGACCACATCCATGATCACGCCGCCTTTCAACATTTCGGCCAATCCGCGCTGCACGCGCATCGAGCCGGTGGTCTTCTCGGGCTGTGTCATGGTGTTTTTAGCGTACCTATTCACTGCCCCGACGGCTGAACCCTGGGCAGGTGACACTTGGCGACCAAGCCATGCAGCGGGTTACGGATACTTGAACGAGGTCGGGTCGGTGCCTGGCAAAAACGACACACCCTTGGCCAAACGCGGCAATTCCACCCATGTGTTACCCGGGGTCAATTTGATGATGTTGCCCGCGGTGTCTTTGAGCGTGAACGGCTGGTCTGCATCATCGCGGGCCCAAGTGCCTTGGAAGAGCTTGCCCGCAGTAAACACCCACGCTTCCCCCGAGCCCTTGGTCTTGGCTACGGGGCTGTACCCGCTCTTGCTGTACTGCACGTACAGCACCACCACGTTGGCGGCATTGACTCGCACATCGTCAACGTCAACGTGCGGTTTGTCGTCTTGCGAACGCAGAAAGCGGCTGAACTCGCTGCTCCATTCCCACATCACTCGCACACCATCCATCGAGATTTTTACGCCACCAGTTTCAAGCGCGGTGGCTGGAATCGCTTCGTCGGCGGCGCGATACACGAACTGTGCCGGTGGCGGCAGTGCACCTTCTGGCGCCAGTGTCCACAGTTTTGAAGTATCGGCAATCAAGTTGTGAGGGGCCGAACGCGAGCTCTCGCGTCGATAGCCACCCGCATCGTTGGCAGCTGAATAGCTGAGATCGATGAGACTGGACGCCCGCACGAGTTTGGTGACCTCGGCATTGCCGCCGCTCCAGACGAACAACGGTGCATTCAGTGGCTCGAGCAAGTCGATGTCTTGCTTGCGTCCACTGCGAATTGGGCCAACGGGGTCGCTGTCGTTGGTGTGGAACACCGCGGCAAAACGGGTGAGCATCTCGACATTTTCTTCATACACCACGTCGGCTTGGTTCAACCCCCACTGCGGGCGGGCCTTGGGATGATTATCGATTTTGACAACGAGCGCCGGGCGGGTGATCAGCGTGCTGACGGGCAGACCCGTCAGCGGGGCCAACATTGGCGGAATCGTCGTGGTAGTCGTGGTCGACTCAGCGACGGTGGTGGCTGGTGCCGCGGTATCGGACACGTCGCTCGTGTTGGCGGCCCCGCCGCTACAGGCCGCGAGGGCGACTACGGCGAGTAGTCCGCTGACAACTGCAACACGACGCTGGGCAACAAACATTGCGAGCTCCTTGTTTCTAGATTTCTCGCAGCAGCGCGATGCGGTCTGCGAGAGGGGGATGGGTATTGAAGAGTTTATGGAAAAACCCCAATCGACCTGTGTCATTCACCCCCGGCAAAGGCTGCTCAATCCACATATGTGCGGTGGCCATCGACGCTGAATGGGTCACCGTGCTGTCTGCTTGCAGCTTCTCGAGGGCCGAAATCAGCCCCGGCGGATAACGGGTCAACTGTACGGCAGACACATCGGCCAAAGTTTCGCGACGCCGACCCACTGCGGCCTGCATGGCACGCGCCAACAGGGGTGCCAGGATCAACAGCGCGATACCGATCAATGCCAGCGGGTTGCTGCGATTGTCGCGGTCCCCTGCCCGCGCTACACGCCCACCGTTCCACCACATCATGCGAATGGTGATGTCGGTGAGGATGGCAACGGTTCCCACCAAGGTGACTGCCAGAGTCATGACCAAGATGTCGTAATTCTTGATGTGCGACAACTCGTGGGCCACGACCCCTTCGAGTTCCACCCGATTCATCTTCTCCAAAAGTCCCGTGGTAACTGCAATGGCGGCATTCTTCGGATTGCGGCCCGTGGCAAATGCGTTGGGTGCCGGATCATGGACGATGTACACACGCGGTTTTGGCAGACCACCGGCGATACACAAACCTTCGACCAAATTGTGCAGACGCTTGTAGACCACGGGGTCGGCTGGCACCGCACGGCTCATGCGCAATGCGATGGAATCTGACTTCCAGTACGACACGAAGGCCGTTACCGAAGCGATTGCGAGAGCAATCAACGTGCCGAAGATGCCGTTGCCAATCAACACACCAACCGCCATGCCAACCAAGACGAGCACGAGCACGAAACCGAACATCAACGCCACGGAGCGGCGCTTGTTCGCCGCGATTAGGTCGTTCAGAACTTCACCGACGGCGGTATCGCGGCTGCCGCCTCGACCTCGAGGTATTCGCGATCAGCGAAATTGAACGACTTGGCAAAAATGAGTCCAGGAAATGACTGCGTCGTGTTGTTGTAGCGCTCAACGGCATCGTTGTAGAACTGGCGGGCGAACGCAACACGGCTTTCAGTGTTTTGTAGCTCTTCTTGTAGTGCCAAAAAGTTGGTGTTGGCCTTCAGGTCGGGGTATGCCTCAGACAAGGCGAACAGCTGGCGCAATGCACCGGTCAACCCAATGTCGGCAGCACCCTGAGCGGCCGGGTTCGGCGCTGCTGACATGGCTTTTGATCGCGCGTCAATGACGGCTTCGAGAGCACTTTTTTCGAACGCGGCATAACCCTTGACCGTTTCCACCAGGTTGGGAATCAGATCGAGGCGACGCTTAAGCTGCACGTCGATCTGCGACCAAGCGTTGTCTACTTCGTTACGCCGACTGATAAGCCGGTTGTACGACAGCACCACCCACACCACCAGAAGTACCGCGACAACGAGCACAATCCACAACGTGTTCATGATGGTCAGGTTACTCGTCGTCCAAGCCGTCACCAGTGACACGTTCGCGCCACATTTGTGACTTGTTGCGCAGTGTGGCAACGGTGTCGGTGACTGACTCCGACACCGTGCTGACCATGTTCTGCGAAAGCCTGGTGAAGCGCGGTCGACGTAGCAAACGATCTTCGAAATACCTAACGAGGGTGCTCGGCTGCACGACGATTCGCTCTTCTGCTTCGGCAATGAGCACTGCCCGATAAATCTCGAGATAGCGCAGCGCCAACGACTGCATCGACAGTTGAGCAGCACGCGCATCACCGCCAGCCACCAGGCACTGGCTGAATGATGGGTCATCAATCACTGCTTGCACCGCATGGGCGAGGGCGGCTGGGTCGCCAGGTTGCACCAGCACACCATCGACGTTGTCGGTCACCACAATGTTGTAGCCGTCAATATCACTGGCGACCACTGGTGTTTGAGCCGCCATGGCTTCAAGCAGCACCAACCCAAATGACTCACCGTGCAACGACGGTGCACAAAACACACTGCAGCGCGCCAAGCGATCCAACTTCTCGGGCTCAGACACCTGACCGAGCCAATCGATACGCGCAGCCACTTGCGGGTCGCGACTAAATCGCTTACGCACGTCGGCGATGTGCGGGCCATCAGCACACACCCAGAGCCGATAGTGGCTCGGCATCAACATGAATGCATCAAGCAACACTTCAAGACCCTTGCGCGGCTCGTGACGACCACAAAACAGCACCGTCGGAGTGCGCTCACGTGTGACGTTTGGTCGCCGATACGTCTCGATATCGATTCCGTTGTACAACACTTCGAAGGTGCCGCCTACATGGCGCACGGCCATATCACGTGCAGCCTGCGACACCGCCACCCGATGGTCGAGATGGGTGCCTAACCACTCCACTCCTTTGCGCACCCGTCGATACCACGCAATATCGCCCGCAGCATGAAATGTGCCGACCATCGGTGCCAGTCGCAACATCAACGCAGTTTGTGTCGGGCCAGGTGCCATGGGTTCGTGCAGGTGCAGGATGTCGAAGGCTTCATCGTTGAGAGCCCGCAGCGTGCGTAATGCTGCCGAAGGATCCGGTGCCAACGGCGCCGACGAACCATTGGCCGCCGTCGGCAGGCTGTTGCCCAACGGTGTTACGAACGGCTCGGGTGGCGGCCCGTCACAAGGCCCGAGCACGCGCACCTCGTGACCCATGCGCCGCAACTCGCGCGCCAAGCCCAACACTTGATGTTGCACACCGCCAGGAATCGTGAGACTGTAGGGGCTCACCATCGCGATTCGCAGCATGTCATCGCGGCGCTGCTCTGATGGGCTCGTCTCCACCCCCTTCACGGTACGGTGGGCGCAGCGCTATGCCTACGACAATGCCTACGACGAGTCAACTTCCCGCCATTTCACTTGTGGCCTCGCCAACGCGGCGCGCCGGGGTGCTGCAGTTGGCGCGTGACGCACAAGATCGCGGCTTTACCCACGTGGCGTGCCCGAGCCTTGGTGCAGCAATGTCTCTCTGCGTGTCGCTGGCGCACGCCACCACCACGCTGTCGTACTTCACATCAATTCAACCGATTTATCTGGCGCACGCCGTCGAGGCCGGGAATACCGCAGCACACATTCACGAGATCTCTGGTGGCCGCTTTGCATTCGGCGTCGGCGTGAGCCACGGGCCGGTGGTACAGCGCCTCGGTGTGGCCACGGGTAAACCACTCAGCGATATTCGCGAGTATGTCAGTGCCATGCGGGCCAACGAAAAGTTTGGTGGTTCGTTGCCGCCGATTTACCTCGCCACCCTGCGCGACAAAATGCTCGACTTGGCGATTGAGATTGGTGACGGCGCACTGTGGGCCAACGCTTCGTTGCGGGCAATCCCCCTGCAAGTTGCGCGTATTCCCGTGGAGCGACGCGCAACATTCTTCATGGCCAACATGATTCCTACGGTGATCGCCGACGACATTGAGGCCGCCCGAGCCGTCAACCGGCGCACGTTGGTGATGTATGCAACGTTGCCGAACTACCGCAACTACTGGCGCGCCAGCGGATACGACAGTCAGGTTGATGAGTTTGAGCGAGTGCTCGCGAGCGCCTCACGCGAGCAATTGGCCGAAGCGCTCACGGCTGTGATGAGTAACGAGTGGTTAGATGACTGCACCATGTCGGGCCCGGCCGAAGTGGTACGCGAGCGCATCGCAGCATGGTGGGCAACGGGCGTCATGCCCGTGGCCGTGATGTCGGCGGTTGACGGCGGCCAAGCCAAGGGCGTGGCCAACTTGTTTGCGGCCTACAGCTAGGCGCAATTATTTGACGTAGCCGGGGTCGCTCGGCCAATTCGGCGAAAACAGGTGCCACTGTTCTGGCGCACGACGAATCAAGGTTTCAAGTTCAGCCACCATCAGTTGGCTGAGTCGCTGCATGTCGTCGCGCAAGGTGCCCGTGCGTTCAAACGCGATTGGTGGCCGAACAACCGCGTGATGCCCGTCAACACGTCGCGTAAAATATGCAGCAGCAGGGATGATTGGTGCACCGACCCGCAACGAAAAAAATGCTGGCCCAGCCGGCACCGTGGTGCGCTCACCGAAAAATTCGACTTGCACCCCGTTGCGTTGGATGTCGCGGTCGCTCATCAACACCACCACGTGATTGGCGCGAAGCGCATCTTGCACCGCCACGCCGGCATGCTCGTCAAGCGGAATCACGTTGACCCCGAGCCCACGACGCAGCGACAGAAACGTTTCGTAGGCCTCCTTGGATTCGAGCACCTCAACTACTGCACTCACCTGCAAGCCGCGTTGCGCCAACCACCGACCAGCCCATTCCCAGCCACCAACATGTGGCATCGCGAGAATTGCCCCGCTGCCCAACTTGAGCGCGTCCTCGATGTACGCGTAACCCTCGGTGCTGAACCCAGCATCAATTTCGCGCGCCGAGAGTGACGGGATTCGAAATGTCTCGAGGTAGTAGCGCAGATAACTCTGGAACGCATCATTCACGCGGCGCTGCATTTGCAACAAGTTGAGTTCTGGCGACACGCGGCGCTGATGCCGCTCGACCATCTTTCGCTCACCACGCATGGCCACTGCCCCAATTCCGCCAAGCGATAACGCAGCAACGTGTGACACCACGGCTGGGGTTGCAGCGCCAAACAGGGTGGCTAAACGAAAAGCGAGACCGGGATTTTTGTCGTCAGGCATCGCGACGGCGCGATGACAAGCGAGCCCGACGGTCGGCAAACGCTGCACGCCGCGTCGCGCGATGCATGCGCCGCGTTTCGAGTCGCGCTGCGGTTACTGGCGCGACGGCTGCCTGACGCCAAATCTTGATGAAGCGCTGCACTGCAGTCACCGACACCAAGACCAGCATCAGCCACATAACCCAGTAGAGGCCTTGATCAAACAACAGCCCGACGCACAAAATTACGATGCGCTCAGCGCGCTCCATCAAACCACCCTTGGCTTGCAGACCGAGTGATTCGGCCTTGGCTCGCTGATACGAAATCAACGACGACACGGCCATTACTGCAAACGGCAGCACTGCTGCGGTGCCCCCGCGGGTGTCGCCGAGATACCACGCGACACCACCAAGCATGAAACTGTCGGCAATGCGATCGATGGTGGAATCAAAGAATGCACCACGCTGGCTGGAGACGTTCGACGCCTTGGCCAAAGCCCCGTCGAGCATGTCGGGCAAGGCGGCTGCAATCACCAGCAACAAACCCACCCGCAGGTAACCGGCACCAATCGAGACGGCGGCCGCGATGGAAATCAACAACCCGACGATGGTCAGATGGTCTGGGGTTATTTTGGTGCGCGTCAGCGTCACGCCGACGGGGCGAACGTACTTGTCGACGTGCACACGAAATTTGCCATCAAACACGAGACAACACTACTTCTGGTCGTCGGGATTGTCATCGGGATTGTCTTCGACGAGACATTCTTTGATGCTCCCATCAATGGCATCAATGAGCACGAGGCCACGCCGCAGTGGAGGTTCTTCGCTGCTGTAGCAAAACACCCGCCAGGTGGGGCGACTGCGCACACCGCGCCACACTTGCTGTGCCGATGCGTGACCTACGGCAAAATCCACAGCCTGAGTGGCGCGCACCAGTGCGTCGCGTTCGTCAACTTGCATTCGCCACGCGGCCGACAAACCGTATGCGCCAAACAACCCGAACAGCACGGCAGCAAACATGAACCCGTCGTTCACCACGGCGGTGTCGCCGTCGCGCGTGGAAAACCACACAGCAGCGCACAGCGCGCCAATCACCAGATACATCACAGCCGGGATGCGCCGCCGACTGTTGTCAGGAAACTGATACGCCCCCACATACTCGCTGGCATTCAAATCGTCGGGAAGCTCGTCACGCACTTCGTCGCTCATCGCGGAGATCCTTTCGGCCAGGCCGCTCGTAGTCGGCTGGCGGTCGTGGTGAGCGGTTCCGACAACACCTTGGTGTTGGCGATGGCCACCGTGAAGTTGGTGTCACCCACCCACCGTGGCACCACGTGCACGTGCAGATGCTGGGCCACGCTGCCACCCGCAGGTGCCCCAAGGTTGAGCCCGACGTTGAGCCCGGCTGGCGCGAATGCAGACTTGAGCGCCAGCGTTGCGTCGCGCACGGTCAGCCAAAGTTCGTTGCGCTCGTCGTCGGTGAGGTCTTCTAAGTTGGCGACTTGTCGATACGGCAGCACCAAGCAGTGGCCGCTTGCATATGGGTACGCATTCAAGATCACAAAGCACTTGCTGCCACGCGCCACGATGTGGGTTTCGTCATCAGGCAAGCCGCTGGCCAGAATGCGCGAAAAGAGCGATTCGCCAACCTGCGGTGCGTTGTTGCCCTCGGGCCCAAAACCCGAAACATACTCCGACCGCCACCCGGCCCATAGACGCTCAAGCATGACGAGGGTCAACGACCCGAACCTTCGTGCACGTCGGCACGGAGACGTTCGACAAAGTCGGTGAACGAAACGTTGCGCTGCACTTCGCCACCACGCGGGTTGACACCCACCGAATTGGCCTGCACATCATCGTCGCCCACCACCAGCACGTAAGGAATGCGTTCGAGCTTGGCGGCACGAATCCGCTTGCCGAGTTGTTCGTCAGCCACTGCAGTATCCACACGGAAACCCTGGGCACCGAGTTGGGCAATGAGACCAGCCACGTGTGCTTCGTGGGCACTGGTGACGGGTAAGACACGCACCTGCACTGGCGCTAGCCACGTCGGGAACGAACCGCCGTAGTGCTCGAGCAAGACGCCAAAGAATCGCTCGACCGAGCCGAAAAGTGCGCGATGCAGCATGATCGGGCGATGACGTTGGTTGTCGGCCCCGACGTACTCCAACCCGAAGCGCTCTGGCAATTGGAAGTCGGCCTGAATGGTGCTCAGTTGCCACTTACGACCGATTGCGTCGCGCACATCGATATCGATCTTGGGGCCATAGAACGCCGCGTCACCCTCACCAATGGTGTAGGGCACACCGAGTTTGTCGAGCGCCAGACGCAATGCAGTGGTTGCTTTGTCCCACATCTCGTCTGTGCCAATGGATTTGTCGGCGTTGCGAGTGGACAATTTGTACGAAAAATCGTCGAACCCGAACCGGCGCAACACCGACAACACGAAGTCGAGCAGAGACCCGATTTCGTCGGCCAGATGTTCCTGCGTGCAAAAAATATGGCTGTCGTCCTGGGTGAACCCACGAATCCGCAACAACCCGTGCAGCGTGCCCGCCCGTTCGTAGCGATAGACGGTTCCCAGCTCGAACAGCCGCAGCGGTAGCTCGCGATAGCTACGTTGGCGGTCACGATAAATGAGGCAGTGCATCGGGCAGTTCATCGGCTTGGGGTAATAGGTGCCGTTGTCCATTTCCATCGGCGGATACATACCGTCTTTGTAGAAGTCGAGATGCCCGGAAGTCTCGAACAGGTTCGCATTGGCCAAGTGCGGCGTGTACACAAACTGGTAGCCGCCGTTTTGGTGACGCTCGCGGCTGTAGTCCTCCATGATCTTGCGCACGGTGGCACCTTTCGGGTGCCAAACGGCGAGACCGCCGCCCAATTCCGACGGAAACGACAGCAAGTCCATCTCGACGGCGAGGCGACGGTGGTCGCGCTTTTCGGCTTCTTCCAAACGCACCAGGTGTTCTTGCAAGGCCGCCTTGGATTCCCAGGCGGTGCCGTAAATGCGCTGCAGGGTTGGCCCCTTTTCGTTGCTGCGCCAGTGTGCACCAGCCACTTTCATTAACGCAAAATGGGTGAGTCGACCAGTGCTTGGCACGTGCGGCCCGCGACACAAGTCGACGAACGTGTCGCTGTTGCGATACACGCTGACTGAATCACCGCCCGCGACCTCGCCGGCATCTTGGGCGTCAACGTTGCCCGCCGTAACTCGCTGAATAATCTCGCATTTGTACGGTTGGTCGGCGAACAACTCCAGCGCTTCGCGTGGCGACATCTCGGATCGCACGAACGGCTGGTTTTGTTCGACGATCTCGGTCATTCGTTTGGTAATCAGCGCCAGGTCGTCTTGGGTAAAGGTGCGATCCCCCGGAAGATCGAAGTCGTAGTAAAAACCGTCTTCAATTGCGGGGCCAACCGTGAACTTGGCACCAGGAAACAACTGCAACACCGCTTGGGCAAGCACATGGGCAGTCGAGTGGCGCAAGACATGGCGCCCGGCATCGGTGTCGACGGTGATGATCGCCACGCGGTCACCTGAACGGAGCGGGGCCATCAAATCGGTCTCGTGGTCGTTGACGACGGCTGCTACTGCTGCTTTGGCCAAACGAGGCCCGATGACCGCGGCTAAATCGAGGGCACTCGCCCCGCTTGGCAACTGCTTGGTGGAACCGTCCGGCAGACGAACGTCGATCAGCGCTGCGGACATGCAGTCGTTATTCTACGTTCGCCATTTCCCCTGGGTTGGGTGTTTTACTCGTTGCGAAGCGCGGTATCTCGGCAGTTTCGGCCACGAACGTCTCGGAGCGGCGCTTGGTGGCGTAGGTGTTGCGATATTCCTGGCCGCTGAGTTCGCGAATCTCGAACATCAATTCATCGGTGATTTCTCGCAACGCGAGTGGATCATTGGCCCGCTCGGTGTAGCGCACCACGTTGATCGGTCGGCCAATAGAAATCTTGACCGTGCCACCCAAGCGCGGCAGCGACGTATCGGGAGGCTGAATCTCGCGTGTGCCCACGATGCCCACCGGAAAGATCGGGCAGCCAAGCTTGATGGCCAACCGCGCTGCGCCAGTGTGGCCCTTGTAGAGCATTCCATCACGACTGCGGGTTCCTTCGGGGTAGATGCCGAACAATTCGCCACGTTGCAACACTCGCTCAGCGGCATCGAGGGCAGCCCGCGATTTCTCCCCGCCACTGCGATCAACGGGAATCATCCCCATCTTCGGGAAAAGCCAGCGCGTCTTCCAAGAGTCCATGTACTCGCTTTTGCCGATGAACGAAATATTGCGTGGCGACAACACCATGAGCAGTGCTGAATCCAAAAAGCTGATGTGGTTCGGACACAAGATTGCTGCGCCGTTGGCGGGCAGCCGATCGAAACCGTCCAATTCGAACTTCCATGCGCGTCGTGCCAGCGGCTGCACGATGCTGCGCAGACGCGACTGAATTGGTGTGGCTCCGTTGAACACCCAATCCGGAAACGGCTTCGGGCTGGTTACCACACGATTCCCAACAAAGCAGCAGCGTCACGCACGTTCACGCCGCGCTCGACGGCATCGTCAATGAGGGAAATTGCACCAGGGGTGTCGAGGTCGTCGTCGAGTCGCGCACGGACTTCGTTGAGCACGGACTGACCCCCTTCGCTTGGTGACCCTAATGAACCCTTTGAGTCAACTCGGCTGACCGACCATTTGCCAAGCCGAGCAGTGGCACGATCCATGAGACCTTTGTCCCACTCCCACTCGTGGCGGTAGTGGTTCACCAGCAGTCCAAGACGAATCGCCATGGGGTCGTAGGCCTGACGCAAGGCGTCAACAAACACCAGGTTGCCCCGGCTCTTGGACATCTTGTGGCCGTCCATCCACACCATTGCCACATGCATCCAGTGGCGCACGAACTCCACACCCGTGGCCGCCTCGGATTGTGCCCGCTCACATTCATGATGCGGATAAATGAGGTCACTTCCCCCGCCGTGCAGGTCGATGGTGGTGCCGAGTTCACGCAGGGCCAAGGCGCTGCATTCGATATGCCAGCCCGGTCGCCCAGGCCCCCACATCGTGTCCCACGCTGGTTCGTCGGGGGCCGAGGGTTGCCACAACACGAAGTCCAGCGGGTCGCGCTTGTGAGGGTCATCAACATTGCCCCCGCGCTCGCGGGCCAGTTCCAACATCTTGACCCGATCGTGATGCGAGACGGAGCCGAACTTGTCGGAACGGGTCACATCGAAATACACCGAGCCGCCTGCTTCGTAGGCGAAGCCGTGTTCCAACACCATGCCAATGAATCCGCGGATTTCGGGAATCGCCGACGATGCCCGTGGAGTAGATGCCATGGGCACGAAGTTGAGCGCCCGCAGGTCGTCTTCAAGGCGCTGTTCTTCACGAGCGGCGAGGTCCAGATAGTGCATGTCAAGTTCACGAGCCTTGACGAAGAGCGGATCATCGACATCGGTCACGTTGCGCACACACTGCACCGTGCGGCCCGTATCCATGAGCCGACGAATCAACACGTCATAAGTAATGAACGTGAATGCGTGCCCGAGATGAGTTGCGTCATACGGCGTCACGCCGCACACATACATCTTCACGTGGTCGCCCGGCGTGAAGTCAACGACCTCTCGTCGCGCGGTGTCGAATAGACGCACGCCTGTGCTCAGTTGATTCCTGTGAAACGTGGTGCTACACGCGTCTTGTAGCGCACATTGAGTTGCAGCAGCACAGCCGTGAGCGCCTCAATGGCAAGCGCGTTGGACAACAACCCCGCATTGAGGGGTCGACACCCTGCAATGTGGGCCACCATGTCGCTGACCGTCTTGGTCGCCTCGTTGTTGTCTGAGCAAATCAACACGTCACTGTCCACATCGTGGTCGAGCGCACCTAGCTCGATAGCCGGCAGGTGTTGAAATGCGGCAACCACATGCGATGCAGGTATCGCCGCCTGCACGTGGGCGGCAATACTGCCCCGCGGCGGAATCAGCGGCTGAAATTCTTTGCCCACTCGAATGAGTGCGTTGGCCATGGTGATCACAACTTTCCCGCGGAGCGCTTCGGCATGCTCGGTGACGGTGGTCGCCGCTGAATCCCACGGTGTGGCCAACACGATGATGTCGCGTTGGGCTGCTGCTGCATTGTCGCCACCGGCCAGGTCGAGCTGACGGCTCGCCCATTTGGCGACCAGCTCACTGGCCACTTCTTGACCGCGCTCTGGAGTCCGCGAGCCGATGAACCCGGGATAGCCCACCGACGCCAGTCGCGCCGCCAACGCACTACCAGCCGGGCCGGTACCGCCGAGATATCCGATGCTCGGGAGAGAACTAGTCATGTCCACTACCGTAGCGACGTGGCGATTCTGGCAGGTAAGCGGCTCGTTATCACTGGAGTCCTGACGGACGCGTCGCTCGCATTTGGTGTAGCCAAACTGGCCCAAGAACAAGGTGCGACGGTGATGCTGACCGGGGCCGGGCGGGGTTTGTCCATCACACAGCGCACCGCCAAAAAACTCAGCACCGTGCCGCACGTGGCCGAACTCGATGTTACGAATCCCGACCATGTGGCCACGGTGCGCGAAGCCGCTCGCCAACATTTGGGTGGCGTAGACGGCGTTTTACATTCGATCGGGTTTGCACCGGCAGCTTGTTTGGGCGATGACCTCATGGCCGCCACCTGGGAAGACGTATCCGTGGCCGTTCAGGTATCGGCGTATTCGCTGAAGACACTGGCCGATGCATTCGTGCCTCTCATGACTGATGGCGGCAGCATCGTCGGGCTCGACTTTGACAACACCGTGGCATGGCCGGCCTACAACTGGATGGGAGTCGCCAAGTCGGCACTCGAGTCCACCAGCCGCTACCTCGCCCGCGAACTCGGCCCACGCAACATTCGCTGCAACCTCGTTGCTGCCGGCCCGATTCGCACGATGGCAGCCAAGTCGATTCCGTCGTTTGCCCAGTTCGAAGACCTGTGGAGTGCGCGCGCACCCCTGGGATGGGACATCCACGATTCGTCGGCTGTGGCTCGTGCATGTTGTGCGCTGTTGTCTGATTGGTTTCCGGCCACGACGGGCGAAATCGTGCACGTCGACGGCGGATACCACGCCGTCGGCGCCTGAGTACCCCATGAACAGACTCGCCCACGAGTCATCGCCATATTTGCGCCAGCATCGCGACAACCCCGTGGATTGGTGGGCATGGGGCGATGCGGCATTTGCGGAAGCCAAACGCCGCGATGTGCCGGTGTTGTTGTCGGTGGGTTACTCGGCTTGCCACTGGTGTCACGTGATGGCGCACGAATGTTTTGAAGATGCCGAGGTCGCAGGGGTGATGAACGAGTTGTTCGTCAATGTAAAAGTCGACCGTGAAGAACGCCCCGACGTCGACAGTGTGTACATGGACGCCGTGCAAGCCATGACCGGGCGCGGTGGCTGGCCGATGACGGTGTTCCTCACGCCCGATGCACAGCCATTCTTTGGGGGCACTTACTACCCCAAGCCCACGTTCTTGCAGTTGATGACCGCAATCAACGATGCGTGGCGCAATCGGCGCTCTGATATCGACAGCAACGTTTCGGCATTGGTGGAAAACATCGCCCGCACGTCGCGCATTACCACCAACCCCGACCTGCCGAATATCGATGCGTTCGTTGCAGCTGCCGAACAACTCGAACAATCATTCGACGAAACTTGGGGAGGTTTCGGGGGTGCTCCCAAGTTTCCGTCCACGATGGCACTCGAGTTGCTGCTGCGCGCATACATCAACGACGAATCGCCGCGCACGCACAGCATCATCGCCACGACGCTCGATGCAATGGCGTCAGGTGGCATGTACGACCACTTGGGTGGGGGCTTTGCGCGTTACAGCGTCGACGAAAAGTGGCTAGTGCCCCACTTTGAAAAAATGTTGTACGACCAGGCTTTGTTGCTGCGCCCGTATTTGCACGCGTCATTGGTGTTGCGCGAACCACGGTGGCGCCAAGTGGTGCAAGAAACCATCGGCTATGTGCTGCGTGACCTGCGGTCACCTGAAGGTGCGTTCTACAGCGCCGAAGATGCTGACTCGCTCGACGAAACCGGCCATTCGCATGAAGGACACTTTTATGTGTTCACCCCCGACCAGGTACGCCGCATCATTCCAACGCACTTGGTGCAAAAAGCACTCGACTGGTACGAGATCACTGACACGGGCAACTTCGAGGGCAAGTCAATTCCTTGCCGACTCGAGCACCGCGGTGCGCTCGAACGCGACGACCACATCGAAACCATCCGCCGACTCTTGTTGGCAGCCCGCAACACCCGTCATCGCCCCGGCCTTGACGACAAGGTGATCACCGAGTGGAACGCACTCATGATTTCCTCGCTCGCCGAAGCAGCCGCCGCATACACCAACGATGAGTGGGCCACCGCCGCGCAACAAGCCGGCAACTTCGTGGCCACCACGATGCGCCGTAGCGACGGCCGTTGGCTGCGCACCTGGCACCGTGATGCGACACCAAAACATCTGGCAATGGCTGCCGACCTAGCGAACCTGGTCGACGCATTTACCCGGTTGTACGAACTCTCTGGTGTGGCACGGTGGATCACACTGGCCCGCGAGGTAGCCGATCAGTTGCTGGCCTTCCACTGGGACGACGCCGAAGGTGGGTTGTTCACCACCCCCCACGATGGTGAGCAGCTCATCGTGCGCCAAAAAGATCTGATTGACAACGCGACTCCGTCAGCCAACTCGGTGGCCGCACTTGCACTCCAGCGTCTGGCCGCTCTCACTGGTGCCGAGCATTATCGCGAACATGCCGATGGCATCTTCAAGTTGCTCACCCGTGTGGTGGGAAATGCCCCAACGGCATTCCCCCACCTGCTTTGTGCGCTGCACCTGCGGCATGTCGGGGCGACCGAAGTCGTCATCACCGGCAAGCGTGGTGAGTTCGTGCAATACCTACAAACGCAGTGGCTGCCCACCGTGGTGTTGGCCTGGGGTGAATCGTTCGAGTCTCCACTGTTTGCCCATCGCCGCGACGACTTGGCTTACGTTTGTCGGCAATACGCCTGTCAGGCGCCGGCAGCAACTCGTGATGAGCTCATTGCGGCTCTGCGTGTGGCACTCTCGGCAAGTTAGCCAGTGCTGCCGTCGACAATCGAGCCAACGACACTTCACCAAGCGTTGTAGTGCACGATCTGGTCGACTGACGCTCGCGGTCGTCGAGCACTGGCACCAGCAGTAAACGCTGGATCATTGCCGGTCGATGATCGCTCATAACCAAGTGCCAATGCCCCGATGAGCTGCAAAGAATCGGGGATCGACAGTGCAGCGCGCAACTCACTCTCACCGCGGAACACTCCGAAAAACAACACGCCGAGGCCGGCGTCGTGGGCCGCCAACAACAGTGTCATCGTGGCGAACGATGCGTCGACAGTCCAGTACGGGGTTGGCCACGCCGATGTGGATGCACCGAGACCAGTTTTTTCTTTGTCGCTTTCGGCGTATCGGTCGAGGTACGCCTGAGGGTCAGCAAACGACAAGGCGATGACCGGTGCAGCAAACAGATGCTGCCAACGAAAAGTTGAACGCGTTTCGGCAGTCATTGTTGCCGACCAAAATGTTTCAGTGCTGGCACCTTCGAGCACCACCAAACTCCAGCCCTGGGTCTTGCCCGCCGACGGCGACCGTGATGCCGTGTCAACGAGTTGTGTCAACAACGCGCGGTCAATCGACCTGGGTTCAAACGCACGCACCATTCGGCGCGAAGCAACCAGGCGGTGCAGGTCGCTCACAGCGACGCGACTTAACGCTTCTTGCCGAGTTTGGCGAGCGACTCGGCCATCGTCCATCCGTGAACGATGAGCACGCCACCCTTGGCCACGTTGACACCTTTGAAGAATGCTGCAACCTCGGCGGCAATCTTGGGCTTCTTCACTGGCTCGTAGTCGATGAACCCAGATTGGGCATTGGCTTTGGCGATGAACGTGGCAGGGTCGTACTGCGGCTCGATTGCGTAGCGGCGCGCCAACCGACGGCCCCAGGCACGCTCTTCGCCGACGGCGTTATACTTGGGTCGCGGAATCACGCTGGTGACGGCCGTAAAGGCTTCGAGACCGGCAGCAGTGACAAATCGTGCACCGATAACCACGTCTTCGTCTGGAAACGCCATGAGTGCACGGTGATACGCCTCGGTCATGAGGCCTTTCATGGCGAGGTCACGCTTGGCAGCTGGCTTCACACTGAGGAGACCCATCACCACACAGGGTGTGCCACCCAAGCGCTCGAGTGTGAGGAACATAAAGCCCACCAGCGTCTTGCCGTCGTAAGCGGTGGTGGCCAGCACCCACGAGTCTTTGGCCTTGGAGACAGCACCAATACCAAACGCGCCGCCCATGGCCGCAAATTCATCAAGGTCTGCGTCGGTCAACGCGCTCGCATCGCGAGTAGCGATTTTCACCCCTTCAGTGTGCCAGCAAAAAAGCCGAATATGACACGCTCATATACGTGTGTAGGCGATTACTGAACGGACACTGCTACTGAATAGACACTGCCTCGCCGAACTTGGCACGCAACAAGCCAATGACTCGACCAATATCTACCGAGTATTCAGCGCCCAGTGCCACAACTTTGTTACCGAACGAAAGGAACACCGGCGAGTCACCTGGATGCATTTCGATGAGCGTGCGCACGTCACCCACCTCTTCGTTTGTCACGGGTCGGCGGGCAAAGTCGATATGCAGCGACTCAATCCCAGTTTTGGGCACATCGACCACGGCGATGTCGGCAGCCATGAGCGTGGCTCGTGCTTCATCGCGACGATCTAGACGCCCACGCACGATGACTATTTGATCGTCCACAACGAGGTGGCCTTGAGTGGCGAACAATCGCGGAAACACCGTGACTTCGATGGCGCCAGCAAGATCTTCGAGCGTGAAGGTACCCATTTGCTCGCCCTTACGGGTCATCTTGCGATCAACACCCGAAATTACACCACCGAGGGTGATGTTGTCGTCCGTGCGGTCGGGCACCTCAACAATCGGACACGTGACGCGCCGACCCATGATTGATTCAAGTCCACGCAACGGATGATCGCTCACATAAAAGCCGAGCATTTCTTTTTCGAGACGCAGTTGCTCGGCTTTGTCAAACTCCAACTCTGGAATTTCGGATTTATCGGTGTAGCCACCCTCTTCGGTGGGTGAGTCGCCAAACAAACTCATCACTCCTTGATTGCGTTCGCGGCGACGCACCAACGCTTGATCGACGAGCGACTCAAACACCAGTAGTAATCCGCGCCGGGGGTGCTTCATCGAATCGAATGCGCCGGCTTTGATGAGCGACTCCAACGTGCGCTTGTTGAGCGCTTGTTCGGGCACCCGGTTGATCAAATCGTGGAACGATGCGAACTTGCCCGAGGCTTCACGCTCGGCAACGATGAGCGTCGCCGCCCCTTCACCCACGTTGCGAATACTCGACAGACCAAAGCTCACTGCCGACTCGCCGGCCACCGGTGCAAAATCCACACCCGACTCGTTGATGTCTGGTGTGCGAACCACCACCCCATTGGCCCCGGCATCCGACAAGTACAGGGCTGCTCTGTCGTTGTTGCCCTTTACCGAAGTGAGCAAGCAAGCGAAGTAATCGACGGTGTGATGCGCCTTCAGCCAAGCGGTCTGAAACGTGATAAGCCCGTATCCAAAGGCATGACTCTTGGTGAATGCGTAGTCGGCGAACTTTTCGATGATGCCAAACAACTCCCGACCGAGCGATTCGCCGTAGCCGTTGGTGGCGCAACCACCGACAAACTTTGGTCGCTGCTCGGCCATTGCCACCGCATCTTTCTTGGCACAGGCTTTGCGCAACGAATCGGCTTCGGCAAGGGTGTAGTCGGCAAATTTCTGCGCCACTCGCATGATGCTCTCTTGGTAAATCATGAGCCCGTAGGTGTCACCGAGCACCTCAGTTGCATCTTGATGAAAGAAGCGCGCCGGCTTGCGCTGATTTTTGAAGTCCGCGTAGTCGTTGTGCATGTTTTCAGCCATTGGGCCCGGGCGATACAACGCCAAGACGGCGGCGACATCTTCAAATCGCCGCGGCACGAGTGAACGCAACAACGCCCGCATCGGGGTGGATTCAAGTTGAAACACCCCAATGGTGTTGGCGCTGGCTAACAACTGAAAAGTCTTAGGGTCATCGAGCGGAATGCTCGACATGGTGAAGTCAGGTTGCTTGCGCTGAATGAGTTTCTCGGCATCCGTGATGACGTCGAGGTTGCGCAGCCCGAGGATGTCCATTTTCAACAACCCCAGCGACTCCACCCCGTGCATTTCGTATTGAGTAACCACTGGCGAATCTTCGGGCTTTTGCCCAGCTTCGGGTTTGCGTTGAATCGGCAAATACTCAATGAGTGGTTCTTTCGTGATAACGACGGCTGCCGCATGAATCCCCACTGAGCGCTTCAGACCCTCGAGCCCGCGCGCCACATCAACTACGCGCTTGGCATCGATATCGGTGTCACACAGCGCCCGCAGATCGGCAGCCGCGCGGAATCCATCCATGTGTTTTTCGTTTTGCTCAAAGCAGTAGCGCAGTGGCGTATCGCGACCCATCACGACGGGTGGCATCAACTTGGCGATGCGATCCCCCGTTGCATACGGATGCCCAAGCACGCGGGCGGCATCGCGCACCGCATTGCGGGCCTTGATGGTGCCGAATGTAATGATCTGAGCCACATGGTCGCGTCCGTATTTTTCGGCGGCGTAACGAATCATCTCGTCGCGGTAACGCGAGTCGAAGTCCATATCGATATCGGGCATCGTGACACGGTCGGGGTTCAGGAAGCGTTCGAACAGCAAGTCGTATTTCACCGGGTCAAGATCAGTGATGCGCAATGCGTAAGCAACTGCACACCCAGCCGCCGAACCTCGTCCGGGGCCGACCCGAATGCCCTGTTCGCGGGCATGGCGGATGAGATCCCACACGATGAGAAAATACGACGCAAAGCCCATGTCGCAGATGACTTTGAGTTCGTACGCCAATCGCTCGACCACTGCCTTGGGAACTTCGGCACCCCATCGCTGCGTGGCACCGGTGCGCGCCAAGTGCTCCAGGTACGCGCGGTCGTCACTGAAGCCGGCCGGGATTGGAAAGTCGGGCAGTACGTACTTGCCGAATTCGATGGTGGTGTTGGCACGCTCAGCAATCCACAGCGTGTTGTCGCAGGCATCCGGCGTTTCTCGAAACAACTGTCGCATTTCGGCAGCCGTCTTTAGATAGTGCTCTTCGCCTTCGAACTTGAATCGCTTGGGGTCAGCAATGGTGCAACCCGTTTGCACACACAGCAATGCGTCATGGGCTTGAGCGTCGTGACGATGCACGTAATGCGAGTCATTGGTGGCCAAGAGTGGCGCATCGATTTCGCGGGCAATCTTGATGAGGTCTGCCATGGTTCGCCGTTGATCGGCGATGCCGTGGTCTTGGAGCTCGATGAACATGTTGTCGCGCCCAAAGATTTCTTGCAGCCGCGCAGCGGTGCGCTTGGCCTCGTCGTAGTCATTGCGCAACAGCGCCTGCAACACATGGCCGCCAAGGCATCCAGTGGTGGCGATGATTCCTTCATGGTGACGATCCAGCAACTCCCAGTCCATGCGTGGCTGGTAGTAGTAGCCCTCCAAGAAGGCCTGGCTCGACAGTTTGATGAGATTGCGATAACCCGTGTTGTTTTCACACAACAACGTCATGTGGTAGTACAACTTGCGGCCCGCTTCGGTGTCGCCGCCCGAGTCGTCCACTTTGGCACCGCGTCGTTGCGGCCGCTCGAAGCGCGACTCGTACGCCATGTAGGCCTCGGTACCGATGATGGGGTTGATGCCAGCACGACGAGCCGTTTGATAAAACTCAAGGACTCCGTACATGTTGCCGTGGTCGGTGATGCCGATAGCCGGCTGGCCGTCACTAACGGCGCGTTCGATCAGATCATCGACTCGGGCGGCCCCGTCCAGCATCGAGAACTCGGTATGCACATGAAGGTGAGTGAAAGAAGACGACATCGCAGGAATGCCGAGAGTACCAGCGGGGTCTGGGGGCTGGGGTGACCAGCGAGTTATTGCGGAATTAGATGTATGTGCCGGGGCGATCAGCTGCACCTGCGCCAGATGCTGGCAGCTGACGCATCTGTTCGAGTTGCGTGCGAGCGGCTAACTGCTGGGCAAACAGCGTGGCCTGAATTCCGTGGAAGAGGCCCTCCAGCCAACCGACTAGTTGGGCTTTGGCCACGCGCAACTCGGCTTCGCTCGGCGCGTCACCTTCTTTGAACGGCAGCGCAAGTGTGCGCAACTCTTCTTGCAGGTCGGGCGAAATGGCTTCGGCCAACTCGACGATGGACCGCTCATAAATTTCGGCAAGCCGTTCGCGACTTGGCAAATCCAGTTCCATCTGGCGAACTTCTTCCAACAACCCCTTGATCATCGAGCCGATGCGCATCACCTTGGCCGGCTCTTGCACTGTTTCTTTGCCATCGCCCGAGTCGGCTGCGACGAGGTCTCCGGTTAGAGCGCCAGTAGTAGGCATGCCGTCAAGGAGCTCGCCGCGTTGTGGGTTGGTGTCACTCATCGTCAGATAGTTCTATCAGCGTGCACCAATAGCCAGGAGCGGAACGTCGATTTCGTCGGAAGTCAGCGAGCCATGGCGGCATTGCAGGTCGAAATACGACTTATCTGCTGGGTCGTCGAAGCTGACATCAGCCTTGGCCATCACTGCCACGTCACCAAGCCGACGACGCACCAGATCGCTGACGTGGCGACCAAAGAATCCACCATCGATCATTTCGTCTCGCGTCATCACCCACGCCACCTCACCATGGTGGCTACGGGCAGCCGCAGCCACCTCGTCAGCTCGACCACCGTTCACATGCAGCCAGCGAAACCGCCCTTCACCCGACTGATGCGACAAGTGGCGCGTCACATCCGGATGCAGCAGCGATGTGCGGTCGCCCACCATGACTTGACCGTGATCGGCAGTCACCACAAGCACCGCACCAGCCGGCAAAACGGATGCGATGTCGGCCACGATTCGGTCGGCGGTCAATACCTCGGCGTCGTAGTGCTCACCGAAACCACGTTCGTGGGCGATCTTGTCGACGCCGTCGTAATAGCAGTACACAAACTTTTCACCGCGCGCCAACAAGCTACGCACATCCACCACCATGCTTGACGGCGCACGCCAACTGAATAGTTTCTGGTCTCGCAAATGTGCTTCGGTGAATGCCGTGCCATCAAACTCGGCTTTTGACAGCACAGGGATGGTCGCACCCAAAAACGGCGGGCACGGTTGCACGTCACGGGGCATCAATCGGTGGCGGGCATCGCCGCGGTCGTCGGCCCACCGCAGCATTTGCACCACGCGACCGGCAAAGTCGATTCGGTACCCGACCAATCCGTGCTCACCTGGTGCCGCCCCCGTGGCAATCGACGTCAACGCCGTCACCGTGGTGGTGGGTGCGATAGTCGTGATAGCACCACCCTGCATGACGGCAAAGGTCGGTGCGCAGCTTGGGTTTTCACGGATTCGGTCTTGGAGTTGATGCCAGCCCAAACCATCGACGACCAACAACACCACTTGACGTGCACCACGAACGATGTCGGGGAAAAACGCCGGCAGATTGTCGGTGCCCCCTGGCCCGAGCAGTGCAGGCACGATATTGGTGACGCACGCACCGCCATAGTCAGGGCACCGCGGGGTTGCATCAATGATGCGCGGGGCTCGTGACATCTCGCTCATCAGTCAACCAGCGCCTGCGTACCATGGAGACGTGCGGATATCCACTCGGGGCGATTATGCGTGTCGCGCCTTGTTGTCGCTGGCCCTGCACACCGACGAACCCGGACCAATTTCTGTGCGTGACATCGCCACTCGAACGGCCCTGCCCCAGCCGTATCTCGAACAAATTTTGCTGGCGCTCAAAGGTGCGGGTTTGGTGCACTCCAAACGCGGAGTTGGCGGCGGCTATACCTTGGCGCGTCATCCTGACAAGATTTTGTTGTCCGAAATACTCTCTGCCGTAGACGGGCCGATCTCGCTCGGCGACTTTGGTGAGCCGCACCGCGACGGAGCCTGCGACCACGAGGGCCAGTGCGTGTTGCTGGCGATCTGGCATTCAGTCGGTGGCCACATGCGTGACCATCTCGCCCAGTTCACCTTGGGCGGCGTGCTCGCTGCTGCTCGCGGTGACGCACCGTGGCCTGGTGAGCCGCACCACTAAGACGTGCTTGTTTAAGACCTGCTTGCCTAAGACAGTCCCGCCAGCAACTCGACAAAATCTGCTGGTTGCGGGGCGTGGAATGTGCAGCGCTCACCCGTGCGCGGATGGTCAAACGCCAATTCGCGAGCGTGCAACATCGGTCGTCCAACTCGCAACCCCGCACGCACGCCCCCATATGTGGGGTCTCCGACTACCGAGTGACCGATCGAAGCCAGATGCACTCGAATCTGGTGAGTGCGACCAGTTTCGAGACGGCACTCGATGAGTGCCGATTCTTTCGGTGTGTGAAACATTTGCTCGACGGCGTAATGGGTTCGCGACGGTCGCCCATCGACAACCACTGCCATCTTGGTGGGGTCGCGCTGATCACGGCCAATCGGTGCATCAATCACTCCATGCATCGATGCCGGGTTGCCCCACACCAACACCGAATACACCCGCGTCACACTGCGCGCAGCAAGCTGGCCAACCAGCGATTCGTACGCCGCATTGTTGCGTGCCACCGCAACCAGTCCAGTAGTGCCGGCATCCAAACGATGCACCAAACCAGGTCGCATTCGATCGCCCACATCCACAATGTCGGGATACGCCGCCAGCAGATAGTTGACCATCGTGCCGGCCTGGTTTCCTGCACCGGGGTGCACGACCAAACCGGCGTCCTTGTTGACGATGAGTACGTCCTCATCGGCATACACGATGTGCAACTGACGTGAGTCGTCAGCCAACGGAATCGCGGGGCCAGTGGCTTGCGCAATATCGACGCTGATGGTTTGACCTTGGGTGACTTTTTCTTTGCCAGCCGTCACCACTTTGCCTTCAACAGATACCCCACCGACTTCGATGAGCGCTGCTGCAGCGCTACGACTGATGTCGGCGATCAGCGACACCACCCGATCGATGCGCATTCCATCGAGTGATGTCGGAATCTCTTCGGTTACCCGCCGGGCGATACCACCGGTGTCGTCGCTCATGGGGCTGTGTCCGACTGTTGTGTTTGAGGGCCTGTTGAGCCACGCCGCGGCGAACCGGGGCGCAGGGATGCCACGATCATCAGCACAGCCCCGATCGAAATCGCCGAGTCGGCCACGTTGAACACCGGAAACCACTGCAGGTCTACGAAATCTACGACTGCACCCCGCAACCAAGCTTCACCGCGGAATGCTCGATCGATCAAGTTGCCCAAAGCCCCACCCACGATGAGCCCAGCAGCGACCGCTGCCAGGCCTTGGGCTTGACGACGCAGCCACAGCACCACCACAATCACCACGACAAACCCCAAGGCGCCAATGACTGGCCCAGCGCCGGTGGCCTGAGAAAACGCCATTCCTTTGTTGAATACCAAATTTAAGCGCAGCGAGCCCACCAGATCGATGGTGCGATTATCAGAAAGTCGATTCAATGCCCAGTGCTTGGTGAGTTGGTCGACAACAACGATGGCTGCGATGAGCAGCCCGAGTCGTTGCGACTGGGCTCGGCTCATCGACTGCCCAGACCGCCAGCCCGTTCCGTAACGAGCTCAGTGGTCCACGGCAGGGCTTCGAGACGTTCCCGCGGAATCGGCAGACCCGAATACAACGAGTATCCATATTCACCAATTTTCATTCGCTCCAAAGCCGTATCAATGGCGTCAACTTCGGCCAACGCTTGGTCAGAAAGAATCAGGTCGCGCTCGCGTTCGACCACCATGGTGTCGCCTTCTCCGCCCTCTTCGCCGAAATCCACGTCGCCCATCTCTTGGTTGGCCACGATCTCTGCCGCTTCTTGCACGAGCCGCTTGGCCTGACCCACCAACTCGATTCGCTTGGACAACAGCAGCGCTTTTTGCGCGCGCAAAAACGCAAGGTCAAATTCAGCTGTGGCCGTGATTCCGTCAACTGGCTCGCTTTTGATGATTGGCGGCTTGACCGGTTTGGCCATTGCTTTTTCTTGCTGGGCGCGGATGCGAGCCTCTTCTTCATCGCGCAGGGTGCGGATGCGAGCCCGCTCGGCTTCGCGCACTTGTCGCTCGGCATCTTTGGCCTTGGTGATTTTGTCGCGTTCACGCTGCTTTTCGCGCCGCTCGTTGTCAATGGCTGCTCGTTTGCGGGCCTGCTCGCGCTTGCGCTCCTCGGCTGCGACTTGTCGTTCGAGGTCGCGGCGACGTTTCTCGGCGAGTTTCAATTTGAGGATGCGTTTGCGCTCACGCTCGGCGGCGATACGTGCCTGCTTGCGGTCGCGTTCTGCTGCGAGGCGCGCTTGCTTGCGCTTGCGATCGTCAGCCTTGCGCTGCTGTGCTTGTTTGCGGCGCAGAGCTTCAGCCTTGCGTTGTGCTGCGCGACGACCGGCCTCTGCTTTTTTCTTCGCCGCTTTACGGCGCTGCTCGTCCTTGGCTTTTTTCGCCTTACGACGCTTTTCGTCCTGAATTTTCTTCATCTTGCGACGTTTGTCCTCTGCTGCCCGCTTGGCCTTACGGCGACGGACTTCTTCGATCTTGCGACGTTTGGCAGCAGCTTGCTTTTGCAGGGCTACTTTCTTGGCCAAGGCTTGCTTCTTTAATGCAGCCTTTTTGGCTAACGCTTGCTTTTTGGCAGCAGCCCGCTTGGCTGCGGCTTTCTTCTGCGCAATGGCCTTTTTCTTCTGGGCTGCCTTGCGCCTGGCGGCTGCATTCATGACCCCGTCAGAGTAGCCGCTCTACTCCCACAAAAAGCGGCATGTCATCCAATGTCGTATTTGCCGAATTGCCGTTGTCGCCCACTGTCGTAACGATCAACTCACGCGCCAGGGTCTCGCTTTGCACCATCGCTGCATGGGCCTGCACCGCTGCGGCCACATCATCGGGTGCGCCGAGCGTCAACCGAATGCGATCCGACACGTGCAGGTCTGCATCGCGGCGCGCTTGTTGCACCAGACGGATCACATCACGGGCGACTCCTTCGCGTTTCAAGTCGTCGTCAACCGCCAGATCCAACACCACGATGCCCGAGCCGTCGCCCAGCGCCGTGCTACCCCGTTCGCCGGCACCAATGGCCACCAAGGTGAGCGAATATTCGCCTTCGCGCAACTCCACGCCGCCAGCCACCACGTGGTCTGTTGCGATCGACCAGTCACCCTGCTTCACTGCGCGAATCACCTTTTGTGTTTCGGCTCCGAGCCGCGGCCCGAGAGCGGCAGGTGTGACCACGAGTTCGCGCCGAGCGTGTTCATCCACGTTGGCGCTCAGCACCACTTGCCGCACGTTGACTTCGTCTTTGATCACGTCGACAAATTCGCCGAGTTTGGCAGCCCGCGAGCTAGCGACAATCAACGACGCCAGCGGCTGGCGCACCCGCAATTGGTGCACCTTGCGCAAGGACAACGTAGAAGAGCACACGTCGCGGGCCAAGTCCATCGATTCCACGAGTTCGTCGGCTGCCGCCAAACCCGCGGTGGTTGGCCAACTCGTCAGGTGCACGCTGCGCTCACCAGTGAGGCCGCGGTAGATCTCTTCGGTGATCAGTGGCATCAGTGGTGCCGCCACCCGACACACGATGGTGAGCACGCTGTGCAGCGTGTTGATGGCAGCTTGTTCGGCTTCCCAAAAACGATCGCGACTACGGCGGATGTACCAGTTGGTGAGCACGTCCAAGAACTCACGCACCTGGGTGCAGGCATCAAACAAGTCGTTGCGTTCGAAGGCCGCCGTCGAAGCGTCGACCATCGAGCGCGCCTTGGCCACGATGTAGCGGTCAAGCACGTTGGTGCTTGAGGTGTCGAAGGTGCCGCGCACACCGCCAGCGTTCGCATACAGCGACAAGAAATACCACGAGTTCCACAACGGCAGGATGGTCTGGCGTACGGTGTCGCGAATGCCGGCTTCGGTAACCGAGAAGTCGGCCCCCCGCAATATCGACGACGACAGCAAATACCAGCGCATCGCGTCTGCACCGAATGTGTCGAACACCTGCATCGGGTCGGGATAATTGCGCAGGCTCTTCGACATTTTTTGTCCGTCATCGCCAAGCACGATTCCGTGGCTGACACAGCTCTTGAATGCAGGGCGGTCGAACAAGGCAGTTGCCAACACATGCAGGGTGTAAAACCAGCCCCGCGTTTGCCCGATGTATTCCACGATGAAATCGCCTGGATAGTGGCTTTCGAACCACTCGCGATTCTCGAACGGGTAATGCACTTGGGCGAACGGCATCGAGCCACTCTCGAACCAGCAGTCCAGAACCTCCGGCACGCGGCGCATCATCGACTTACCGGTGGGGTCATCCGGGTTTGCCCTCACCAAATCGTCGACGGCCGGGCGATGCAACTCGGTGACACCCACGCCGAAGTCGCGCTCTAGATCGGCGATGCTGCCATACACATCGATGCGCGGGTAGTCAGGGTTGTCGCTACGCCATACGGGAATGGGTGAACCCCAAAAGCGATTGCGGCTGATTGTCCAGTCACGGGCATTTTCCAGCCATTTGCCAAAACTGCCGTCTTTAACGTGTTCTGGCACCCAGGTGATCTGCTGATTCAATTCCACCATGCGTTCTTTGATTGCAGTGACATTGACAAACCACGAACTCACCGCGCGATAAATGAGCGGTGTTCCCGTGCGCCAGCAATGCGGATACGAGTGGTCGTAAGTTTCGTGACGCAGCACAACGCCTGTGTCTTTCAACTTTTTGATGATGAGCGGATTGGCCTCAAAGACCTGCGTTCCGACAAAGTCGGTGATTTCGCTGGTGAACCTGCCACGCGAATCCACCGGCACCACGAGTTCGATGCCTGCATCAGTACAGATTCGTTGGTCGTCTTCGCCGAAGCCCGGCGCGATGTGCACTACGCCCGTGCCGTCCTGCGTGGTGACGAAATCACCAGCCAACACACGAAACGCCCCCAGACTCGCGCGTTCGGAGAAATACGGCAGCAACGGCTCGTAGGTTCGCCCCACCAGGTCGCTGCCACGCATGGTGTGGACATGTTCGGCTCCGGCCAACTCACGCTCATACGACTCACGTCGCTCGATGGCCATGATGTAGCGCACGCCACTTAACTCATAAACGCCGTAGTCCACGTCGGGGGCCACCGCTAGCGCCAAGTTGGATGGCAACGTCCATGGCGTGGTGGTCCAAGCCAACAGTCGCTCCCCTGTTTGCAAACGAAAACCCACCGTGAGCGCTGGATCTTGCACCATTTTGTAGGTGTCGTCCATGCGAGTTTCAGAATTAGACAACGGTGTTTCGAGCACCCACGAATACGGCAAGACGCGAAAACCTTCGTAGATGAGTCCTTTGTCCCACAATGTTTTGAACGCCCACATGACGCTTTCCATGTAGGGCAAATCGAGCGTCTTGTAGTCATTGTCGAAGTCCACCCAACGCGCCTGGCGAGTTACGTACCGCCGCCAGTCACTCGTGTATTGCAACACCGAGGTGTGGCAGTGATCGTTGAATTTGGCGATGCCAAAATCGGTTATGGCCTGTCGACCCGAGATGCCGAGTTGCCGTTCGGCCTCGGCTTCAGCCGGCAAACCGTGGCAGTCCCACCCGAATCGACGCTCGACGCGTTTGCCGCTCATCGTGCGATACCGCGGGATGGCGTCCTTGACGAAGCCAGTCAACAAGTGGCCGTAGTGCGGCAAGCCATTGGCAAACGGTGGCCCGTCATAAAACACGAACTCTGAGTCATCGTCGCTCGCTGATGTGCCGCTCGTGCGCGGATGCTGCTCGACGGATGCTTCAAAAGTGCGATCGGCC
>SXGR01107216.1_pt1 | contig 28097 bp, 22 predicted proteins | sample 3174711 | NCBI WGS metagenome assembly SXGR01 (sample SAMN11356860, study PRJNA531348) | freshwater metagenome | isolation source: freshwater sample F1-60 | place: China: Fuxian Lake, Yuxi | collected 2017-12-25
AACTTCTGGCTGGCCACGCACGTCACCACGGTGACGCTCGGGTACACGGCCACGTTCGTCGCCGGGTTCCTCGGTGCAATCTACGTCCTGCGGGTACTGGGAACGGTGATCCGCGATTCCTACGAGAGCAAGGGCGAGCCGACCGTTGGCACGCTGCTCGCGTTCGGCACGGCCGTGGTGGGTCTCGTGACCGTGCCCGTGTTCTTCCTGTGGTTCATGAAGGCGGCGCTGGCGAAGTTCGAGGTCGTACATTCCGACCTGCTGGACGGGGTGTTCGCGATCTCGGTCGCGGGCGCTGCGGTGTACGGACTGGTGCTGATGCTCCTGCGGGTGTCGGCGACAGGCCTGGACGCACACGGGAAGCCGCTCCAGGGTCAGATACCGCCGCTGGCGCAACCGGTCGTCGCGATGGCGTTCACGCCCGAAAGCGGAAAGATTCACGGTCACATGATGTACGGCGTGGTGGCGTTCGCGACGCTGTTAAGTTTCGTCGGCACCGTGCTGGGCGGCATCTGGGCGGACCAGTCGTGGGGCCGGTTTTGGGGCTGGGACCCGAAGGAGAACGGCGCGGTTCTCATCGTGCTGTGGAACTCGCTGATCCTGCACGCTCGCTGGGCCGGACTGGTGAAGGATCGCGGTGTCGCGGTGCTCGCGGTGTTCGGCAACGTGATGACCGCGTGGAGCTGGTTCGGCACGAACCAACTCGGCATCGGGCTGCACGCCTACGGATTCGACAGCCGGCTCGCTGACGGGTGCTTCAACTTCTGGCTGCTCCAGCTCATCATCCTGGGATTCGGTGCCGTAATCCCGCGGCGATTCTGGGCGAGCGCGACCCGCCGCGCCGTGGTTGCGGCGCCGGGCCTGCCGGTCGCGCAGATCGTGACCCCGCCCGCGAGCGCGACACCGGTGGCGCCGTCGGCCACAAGCACCGCATCGCCGAACGGGATTTCCACGAACGGCCACGTCAACGGGTCGGCGAATGGCAACGGTCACCCGCGTCGCGACAAGGGGAATCGACCCGGCAAACGCCGAACCTAACCCCACCCCCTTCCCTTCAGGGAAGGGGAGTAAGCGAAGGCACGTCTTCGGTCGGAAGCCCCTCCCTTTTTCGGGGAGGGGTGGGGGAGGGGTCAGTTTTCCCTGCGTTCACGTCGCTCGTCGCCTTTGACCGCGTGAGCAGCCACGCGGTCGGCGCGATCACCAGCGCGGTGCCCACGATCGCGACTCCGTTCACGGACCGGTCGAAGGCCAACGCACACATCACCATCACAAACACGATCTGCGTCAAACCCACAACGGACACCTTCGCCGGCGCGCCGCGCCCGAACGCGAGCGTGAGAAACACCTGCCCGATGGTGGCCGAAACACCGATGCCGAGGAGCCGGAATAGCACGCCGGTTTGGAGGACGCGATCGAGCGGTTGCGATCGCGGCGTGACGAGAAACGCAGTAACGCAAAAGACGGTGGCGACCGCGGAGAAGTGAACGACCACGGCTCGCGGGTCGATGTCGTGGAGCCGGTGCAGTCCGAGCATTGCGACCGCGCTGAACAGTGCCGCCGCGAGCGCTGCGAAGACGCCCCACTTCCCCGCTTCGATGTGCGGTTGCTCGACCAGCACCACACCGGTGATGCCGACCAGGATCGCGCCGAGCATCTTCCAGCCGGGCGCCTGCCCGTAGAGCGGCCAGGAAAGCACCGCGACCCACAGCGGGAACGTGTTGCTGAGCGTGACCACGTCTTCGGCGTGCAGGTTGCCGAACGCGTAGAACGCGCACACCATACTGCAACTGCCGGCGATGCTGCGCACCCACAGGCGCCACGGGCGGAGCCACACGAGGGACACACCGGCGTGCCACGCGAGCACGGCTCCGAACACCGCGACCAGCGCAGCGCGGAACACCGCGACCGTCTGCCAGTCGCAGAGTGGGGGCGCGTCGGAGGTGGGCTTGCGGGTGAGATCTTCGGCCAGGACCGCCATCACCGCGAACGAGAACGAGCCGCACAGCATCCACACATACGGTCTCGCGTCGGACTGGTTCATTCAGCAACCTTATCGGCGCATCACAACAAAGCCCAGGGTCTCGCGACCCTGGGCTTTGTGGAGGTCACGCAATGTATCCATCGGGCCGGTGGGACGGGTTCTGGGTGCAAGAGTACGTGGGCCGTCAGGCGATGACACCGTTCACGCTGCGGTTCGCTGAAGGGCAGGTGACCGGCGACGGTCGCGACATGGTCGGTCCGTTCACGTTCCGTGGCGAGTATGCCGAGGTGACCGGCGAAGTGCGCATGGTAAAACAGTATTACACTGAAGGAGGTCGCCGGCGACACCAAGTGTTGTACATCGGCCGACCGGACGGCGAGGGGAGCATTCAGGGCACGTGGTCCATCGGCCCGGACTACCTGGGCCCGTTCCTGCTACGCCCGCGCCTGCAAAAGCCAACCGGCGACGAACCGATTCACGAGATCGGCTGACACGAACGATGACCCCATCCAACGACCCGCGTGCGGTGCTGGTGCAACTCGTGGTGCGGCTGCGCGCGGCTGCGCCCGCGGACCGCGCTGCGGTCGTGCGACGGCTGCTTCCGCTGTTGGCAAACCCCGGCGTGCCGTTTGCGGTGCGGTTCGCGGCCGCGGCCCGCGCGCTCGACGCGATTCCCGACACGCCGCGAGCGGTTCGCGGCGTGGTACGGGCGCTCACGGCGCGCGCGTCGCCATCTCGCGCGCTGGCCCGACTCCGGCACCTCCAGCGTCTCACCGAGCGATCCGACGCGCTCGACGCGCTCGTTTCCGCACGCGAGCGAAAGGTGAAGATGAGTTGCCCGCGGTGCGACGCGCGGCTGTCGAGCCCGGAGATGGTGAAGCACCTGTGGCACGAACATGGGCTGGCGCTCGTGAAGGGGAAGACCCGCGCCCGCCCGCGGATGGTGGAAGCGATCCGGCGCGAACACACGGCCACCGGCGAACCGGCGCTGATCGACCGCGCCGCGGCGATTGGCGGCGAGAAGGCGGTGGGCGTCTGGGCAGCCGAAACCGCGACGGAAGAAGAAGCCGCCCCGCTGTGCGCGGCCACGCGCGAGCGTGGGGTGGGGCTGTGCTCGGCGTGCTTCGCAGACGTGCCGCCGGCGTCGGAACTACCACCGGCGCTTGCGGTCGCCAACGGCCGACTCGCGGGCGATGGGTTCGTCGCGCGCGCACCGGGAATGTCCTCGCCGCGCGTGCGCGCGACCCTCGCCGCTGCAGGCGTGATGCTCGCATTCGCGCTCGTCGTTCCCGTCGTGCTGGCGATCGCGTTGTCGGTCGTGGCCTATGCGCTCACGCGCGTGCTGCTTCGTCCGAAGAGTACACTGGACGACCTCGCCATCGATGCCGCCTGGAAGAAGCTCGCGCGGAATCTCACCGACCGCCGAGATGCGACGCGGTTCCTCACGCGGTTGTGCATCACGAGTGTGGGCCGCGGCGACCCGTTCGAGCGAGCGAACACGCTCAACGCCGTGATCGCCCGCGCCCGCGCGAACCCCGCTGAGTACCAGTTACTCGCCGTCGCACTTGCGCTTCAGATGGACGACAGCGGGCGGTTCGGGCGCGACCGTGCGGCCGGGATCGCGGAACTTGTCGCGTCCGCCTTCAACGGCGAGCAACCGGCGGACTTCGCAGAGTTCGTGCTGGCGGTGTACCTCCGCGTGCCGCGCGAACCGGCCGAACTCGCCCGTCTGCGCGTGTTGCTCCTCGCTGCGGCTTTCAGCGCCGAACTCTTGCCACGCGACATTCTCGACCTGTGCGACGCGGCGCCGCACGTTGCGGAAGCGGTGCGTCTCTCACCGAACCACATCGCGCTGCTGTACGGCATCTGGGCGAACAGGACCGCACGCGATTGGGGGAGTGTCGGCGAAGCACGGACGGTGTTTGAACTGGTGGCCGCGACGCCAACGATCGCGGGCCGGTTGCTCGCACACGAACCCAACTTGCTGCTCGTGTGCGACACGCACCCCGACGCAGAGGCCGAACTCGGTCCCGTTCTGGTGTGTGCTGGCGGCGTGTCGGTAGGGGGCGTGCAGACCGCCGACCCCGCGGCCGACGTTCGTCTCGAAGCCGGCGGGCGCACGCTGGTGTTCGGGAAGCACGCGATCAGGGTAAGTGGCCATTTACCCGAAACGTTTCCGGCGGAGCTGAAGGCGTGGCTCCGATTCCGCGCCGAGGTGTTCGCCGGTTACCCCGCGACGTTCCTCCGAGGCGACGCGCCACCCACAACGCGGTTGCTTGGTCCGTTCGTCGCGCACTGCGCCGCGTGCGGAACCGAGTGCCTGCCCGTGATTGGTGCCGTGTCCCGCCCGCTGCGCACTTGACACACGCCTCGTTGTCGGTAACCCTCAAGTAACCCACCGCGTTTCGCCTTCCCGCAGTTGCTTTTTGCCTTCGAGGTTCCGCCGTGCTCAGCATCGGACACATGAACCGCCGGGAGTTCGTCCGCGTCGGTGCGCTGGGTGCCGCGGGCGTGACGCTCCCGTGGTTGCTGAGGCAGGAAGCGAAAGCGAGTGGCACGCCCACGCGGCCAAAGTCGGTCATCTACGTCGTCCTCGACGGTGGGCCGAGCCACATCGACATGTGGGATCCGAAGCCCGACGCGCCGGCCGAAATTCGCGGACCTTTCAACCCAATCGCGACCTCGTTGCCCGGCGTGCGGTTCACCGAACTGATGCCGCTGCAGGCGCGCATGATGGACCGGCTCGCGCTCTTGCGCGGCGTGCAGTCGGTCGAGAACGACCACTTCCTCAGCGAAGTGTACAGCGGCCTCCCACGCACGAGCGGCAAACGGCCCGCGTTCGGCTCGGTGGTCAGCAAACTCGCCCGCGGGCAGGCACTGATGCCGCCCTACGTCAGCCTGAACCGACCCACGACGGACCAGTTCGAGTTCGAGAAGCCGTATTATGCGGGTTCCGATCACGCGCCGTTCCGGCCGTTCGGCGACGCCGTGGACGACCTCGCACCAGTGAAGTCGCTCGACACGCTCAGCGATCGCAAGGCGTTGCTCAAGTCGTTCGACACGCTCCGGCGCGATATCGACCGCGTCGATTCGATTCGCGGGATGGACAAGTTTCAGGCGCAGGCGCTGGACATCATTACGTCGCCGAAGGTGCGCGAGGCCTTTGATCTCAGTAAGGAATCACCGAAGACAATCGCGAGCTACGGCTCTGGCAAGTACACACACCAGACCGCGAAGGACATCTACTACGGCTGGAATGCAAAGCCTTTCATCCTCGCTCGTCGGCTGGTCGAAGCAGGGGTCCGCGTGGTCACGCTACGGGCCGGAGAGTGGGACCATCACAGCGGTCCGACCGCGGACATCTTCCACGCGCTCAAGCACATCGTTCCGCTGATGGACCGGAGCGTGTGTGCGCTGATTGAAGACCTCGAATCGCGCGGACTGTCGGACGACGTGCTGGTCGTGGTACTCGGCGAGTTCGGGCGCACGCCGAAAATCACGCAACCGGGTCCGGGCCGCGAACACTGGGCCGACGCCGGGTGTGCCGTCTTCTACGGCGGCGGGTTGAAGATGGGACAAGTCATCGGCGAGACCGACGGACGTGGCGAACGCGCGAAGAGCGGCGCGACGAGTTTCCAGAACGTGATCGCGACTATCTACAGCGTACTCGGCATTGACCTCGAAACGACGCTGCCAGACTTCACCGGTCGACCGCAATTCCTCCTCGACGACAACAAGCCCATCAAGGAACTGCTGGACTAATATCACCCGTCGGCGCAGTGCCGCTCCTATTGGGTTTGTGGCTTTCTATCCTTGCGTACCCAGGGTTGCGTTTGCGTTGCTCGCCCCACCCTGGGTTAACATCAGTCACCCTTCCGGGAAGGTGGCAAAACTGGAACGGTACTGTCCCTGCCGTCCGAAGAGCCACCTTCACGCGGAATAAGCGTACCCACCGATCAGCCGACAAACACGCCCAGGCCGAGCGGGTCGCTCGCCGCCACGTCGGACAGCACAGCCAGGCTCAGACCGTCGAAGGTGCGCACCCGGGCGGCGGCACCCACCCCACCGCCCACGATGAGGTCCGCAAACGCGTCGGCGTTCACTGACCGGGACGCTATCCGCGTCGGTGTGACGGAACCGGGGAACGCCAGGAACGAACGGATCTCCGCGCCGTCCACGCCGCTGAACACCTTCACGTGACCGTTCGCATCCGAACCAGTGACGATGTCGGCCCGGCCGTCCCCGTCGATATCGCCGGACGCCACGCTAATCCCACCGTTGAAGTTCAGGTAAGCGAGGAACGAACGGATCTCCGCGCCGTTCACACCGCTGAACACCTTCACGTGACCGTTGGTGGACGCCCCGACGATGATGTCGGCTCGACCATCCCCGTCGATATCGCCGGACGCCACGCTAATCCCACCGTTGAAGTTCAGGTAAGCGAGGAACGAACGGATCTCCGCGCCGTTCACGCCGCTGAACACCTTCACGTGACCGTTGGTGGACGCCCCGACGATGATGTCGGCTCGACCATCCCCGTCGATGTCACCGGACCCGACGTACGTGCCACCGGAAAACCCGGCGAACGAGAAGAACGAGCGGATCTCCGCGCCCGTCGTGCCGTCGAGTACCTTCACGTGTCCATTGATTCCGGCTCCGACGACAACGTCGGCCACGCTGTCGCCGTTCACATCCCCTGTTGCCGTCGAGACGCTCCCCAGGAACCCGGAGAACGGGGTGATGGGCGTGAGGGTGCCGTTCACGGCGATGACGACGACCGGACCCGCAGCAACCAGGCTCGTGGTGGCGACCACAGGCGGCACCGTCGGCGGCACGTCGGTTATGGTCAGCGTCGTGGTGGTCTGCGCCCCCAGAACCGCCGCGTTGGTCGGCGCCGAGAGCGTGAGTATCACGGTTTCGCTCGGCTCAACAGCCGTGTCGTTCGTAATCGGGATGTTCAGCGTGGCCGTCGTCGCGCCATCGGCGAACGCGACGGTGTACGGTCCGCCGGTGAAGTCGGTGCCCGCGGTCGCGGTGCCGCCCGTCACGGTCACGGTTGCGGACACATTGCCGGTGCTGCCGGCCCCGACGAAACTGTTGGTGTAGGCGGAGCCGACGACGTCGGGCGTGCCGGGGTTGAGGTCGGTCTGGGTGGTGACGAGGCCGTTGTTGGGGTTGACGAGGAGGTTCTCGTTGGCGTCGCTGGTGATGCGCAGGCGGTCGTTGGTCGGGTTGAAGTCGAAGCCGAAATCGGACCCCGCGAGCGTGGTAAAGGGGGCGGTCGCATCGGCCGGGTCGGCGGCGAGGACGGAGACGAGCGTGATCACCCCGCTGGTGGGGTTGATGGTGAGCAGGTGGTTCTGGCCGGTGATGGCGTCGAGCAGACCATCGGCCGGGCGGAAGTCGATGCCGAGGACGGTTTCGCCACCGTTCAGACTGGTGATGATGATCGGGGTAGTGGTGTTGGGGGTGGCGCTGTCGAAATGGAGGAGTGAGTTCGTCCCGCCCAGCCCGTGAGAGGTTCCGTTGTCGGCGCGGTGTGTATTTGCGTCGAAATGGAGGAGTGAGTTCGTCCCGCCCAGCCCGTGAGAGGTTCCGTTGTCGGCGCGGTGTGTATTTGCGTCGAAATGGAGGAGTGAGTTCGTCCCGCCCAGGCCCAGCAGGGTGGCCGGCACCTCCCGGGCTTCAAGCGTCTCGCAGGTCAGCCGAGCCGTCGTCTTTGGCACAGGGCGAACGTTGCGCATGGTGACTCTTGGTGAGAAACAATGGTGGCGTTGGACCGCGCCACACCGGTGCTGCCCCAGATGGCGACGTCGCCAAATGCAAACTTCGTGCCAGGAAGACCCGTTGCGTGTTGGTTCCACCGAGTTGCGTGCGCCGACTATCGGCTCCTACTTCCTTCTTCGCAAATTGGAACTCCTGATCCAGAAACCTCATGCCATCGACCGCGCCGTTGGTGCCGAGCCGGAACTGCACGTCGAACGTGCTGCGGTCGAACGACACAATGTTGTCCTTCGGCTCCACCGGGACCGCTGTGAATGTGTCGAAGTGGAAGTGATCCGTGCGGAACGTGTACTTGCCCCACCGGATCAACAACTTGTCATTCTCGAAGGCCACCGCCGCGCGCCCGTAGGCGCGCTCCTCGTAGGCGCGCTCCTCGAACGCGCCCGCCTGACGCGAAAACGGAACTGTTGCCTTTACGATTCGTAAATGAAGTGATGGAAGGTTGTTACGATGCTGTTGGCCGCGTCGAGGAGTCGTGTCACGTCGGTCACGGAATGCTCAGGTCTTCGCACGCCTGCTCGTAACTGCGTTCGAGGTCGAGTGGCACGGATCGAACGTCGGTCAACCACAGGGGGAGTGTCGGTAACGGTTGCCCCACGATGAGGGCGTGCGACCACGTTTGGAGGACGGCCCGTTTCTCGTTCCGCAGCCACCGGCACGACGCGGCGTACACCGCGGACGGTTCGGGGCCGAGCGTCGGGTCCGACTGCCCGACGAACGCCATCAACTCGGCGTACAGGTTGAAGTGCCGGGTCGACACGAGGTCCACGATGCTCACGGCCACGCCCGCCCGGAGCAGCGCGGCGCACTTGCCGACGAATGCGTTCCGCTTCTCCGGCCGGTCCTTGTTCGCCGGGCTAACGATCTCGATGGCCGCGACCAGCGTCCGCTCCCGCTCGGCGTCGTAGATGCGTACCTCGTATTCGTCGTCGTCCGGGAGTTCGGTCTCGACAGCGACGCTCGGAGCGGGGGGTGCCCACACCGCCGTGGCCACACCGCCATCGCGCGCGGGGGTGTCGAAGCTCGGCGGCGAGTTGTCCTTCTCGTAGGCCGCGATATCAATTTCAATTTGCGAACCGAAATGGACACGCGGCGCGGAGACGTACCCCGGCGGCAGTTGTTTCTTCAACTGCTGGACGATGACCATCGGCCACCCGCCGTGGAGTTCTTCCCACGAAGCGATCTTGGTCGTCGGTGGACGGAAGTGATCTCGCAGCGGCATTCGTCGTACCTCCTCATGACAGCATACCCGGCCACCGGACCGCACAGAAGCAAACCATCCGCAGCGGCCTGCTTGTCGCCGCGATTGGCGGCTTCGAGGAGTCGCGTCACGTCGCTCACCGCTTCGCCTCACGACGGCGTTTCGGTGGGTGGATTCTTGGAGATCCGGCCCCGCACTTCGCCATTCGTCCTGAGCCGGAACAGCAAGTCGGTCAAGAGGGGGGAGTCTCGATCAGTTCCTTGAGCAGGGCGGGGTACACGGCCCACGCCTGCGTGTACGTCGATTCCAGGGGAGCTGGGACGTAGTAGTCCTCCGAGTCCGAGAGAAAGATGGGCAGCGATGGGAGCGGATCGCCGATCCCGACCGACTCGACGTAGGCTGTCGGGAGGTCGCCGCCGATGTACGACGCAACCGTGAGTAACTGGCCCGGCGGAGCCTCGAACGGCTCGTCTCCGAATTCGTCCCAGATCGCCTTGTGAATACCGTGCGGGTCGCGAGACGTTGGCGGGAACAGATCGACAACGAGCAGGTTCACCCCTTGATTCAGGATGTCGGCCGCCTTCTCGGCGAACGTCCGGATCGCATTCCGACTGTCCTTGTTCCCCGGTGACACGATCTCGATGATCGCAACCCCTTTCCCGCGACCGTGGCGAATAACCACCCGGTTCTTCCGCTTCGCATAGTTTACCCGCTCGAACTTGGCAATCACTCGGGCGGTTGGAGGCGCCGCGGCGACGGTGACCCCGCCCGGATCGCCCTTCGACAGGCGAGTCCGCAGTGTGACGACATCCGGGATCGGTCGGCCGGTGACTTGTTCGGTCATGGCCATGTAGTCTGGTGGCAGCGCGCCCCCGTTGAGCGCGTTGGTCAGATACACCACCCACGCTTGGTGGAAGTGGTGGAAATCGCCCGGTTCGACGCGGGTCCAGTCGTGGATCGGCATGGGTCACCTCTTTTACTCATCGTACCGCGCATTCACTTCTTTGCGCGCGCGAACTCCTGCTCGAGGAATCTCATGCCCTGCACTTCGCCGTTGGTGCCGAGCCGGAACTGCACGTCGAACGTGCTGCGGTCGAACGACACAATGTTGTCCTTCGGCTCCACCGGGACCGCCGTGAATGTGTCGAAGTGGTAGTGGTCCGCGCGGAACGTGTACTTGCCCCACCGGATCAGCAACTTGTCGTTCTCGAAGGCCACTTCCGCGCGCCCGTAGGCGCGCTCCTCGAACGCGCCCGCGTAGTCTTTCAGCGCGAGGCTCGGTTTCGTGTCCAGCTTGCGAGCGGTTTCGCGTTTCTTCTGCCCGACAGCGGTCTGGAAATCGAGCGCCGACATCTGTGCCTTGTGGAACGTAACCCAGTCTTCCGCTGGCAGACCGAGTAGCGCATCGAGCGCAGTCTTGCACACCGTCTCGCACACCAGCGACGGCCGCAGGTTGCTCAGCACGAATACGCCGAGTTTCTTCTCCGGTACGAGCATGCACTGCGCGCGAAACCCAGTCAGCGTTCCGCCGTGCGACACGCAGTTCACTCCGCGGTAGTCGTGTACGAACCAGCCCAAACCGTAGCTGGTGAACCGCGTGAACTTCGGCGGGAAGTACACCGCGAATGCCCCCTCGGGAATCAGCAGCATCTGCGAAGTGTGCGTCTCGCGCAGTCCGCGTTCGGTGATCAGTCGGCGGCCGTCGTACTTGCCGCCCGCGAGCTGAAACTGGAGCCACGCGGCCATGTCGCGGGCGCTGCTGTTGATGCACCCGGCGCCGCCCGCGTGGTCCATCTCGTCCCACTTGATCGCGGAGATGGACTTGTCCAGCCCGCGGTAGTGCGGCGTCGCGTGGTCCGCCTGCGCCGTGCCTTCCTTCCAGGTGCAACTGCTCCGCTCCATGCCAAGCGGCTTGAAGATGCGTGTCTTGATAACACCGGCCCAGTCGGTGTTATCGAACTTCCCCGCGATCACGCCGGCAGTCGTGAACGGCACGTTCGCGTACTCCCACTTCGAGCGGAACGAACTCGCTGGCGCGGCCTTACCCCACCGACGAATGACATCGCCGCTGTCGGTGCTCAAACCGGCCCAGAGCATGTCGTGGCGCGGCATCCCGGTGCGGTGGCAGAGTAAGTCGCGGAGCGTCACGTCGCGGTCGGCGAGTTCGTCCGCGAGGCGGAAGTAGTCGAGGTGATCGCGGACGCGGTCGTCCCACTTCAGTTTGCCGTCGTCCGCGAGCATCGCGAGCGCCGTGGCCGTAAACGCCTTTGAACACGACGCGATCGGGAACACCGTGTCCGGCGTGACCTTCTCTTCCTTCCCCTTCTCGCGTACGCCGAAGCCCTTGAGGTAGATCACCTCGCCGTCCTTCACGATGACGACCGACGCACCGGGCGCGTCGAACTCCTTGAGCGTCTTCTCGACAACGGCGTCGATGGCTTTCGGGTCGAAGTCCGCTGCTTGCAGCGTGGCGGGTGCGAACAGCAACGCGAACAGCAGGGCGTAGCGGTACATGAGGTACTCCGAAAGGGTGGTCCCGCGATGATACCGCGAGCCGTCACGAACGGGCCGCGCGGAATTTCGTGATTACCGTCGCGTTGCACGTTGGCGTAGGTACACTTCAACTCACTCCAACTCCTGAACGAGTTGTGAAATGTGCCAAAGAGTCGATGGGTTGCCACTGTTCTGATCGCAATCCCGGCGTGTTACGTCGCGTATTTGACCGGTGTCGCGTTCGGGCCACAATCGTCCGGTCGCCAGGCCGCGACCGCGCCGCGTGCGGAATCACGACGACAAATCAACGGCTTGGTCGTTGACGCATCCGATCTCGACTTCGGCGAAGTGTGGGAAGACCCGGACTTCGCGCGGACGCTCACCGTTCGCAACACCGGAAGCCGCGGTAACCGTCAAGAACATGCAAGGCAGTTGCGAATGCACGGCGGTCGAACCGCTGGCGTTCACTATTGTGCCCGGCGGCACCGGCTCCACCCGCTTCCAGCAAGGACAGTTGGACAACATGTGTTCCGTCATGCACTTCTGGTCGCTTCACCCCGGCGGCGCACACTTCCTGTTCGCCGACGGCAGCGTGCGATTTCTCTCCTACTCCGCCACCGAAATCCTGCCCGCGCTGGCCACACGCGCCGGCGGCGAAGTCGTTTCGCTCGACTGACCCCCGCCACCATTCCCGGAACGCGGGCACCAAAGTCGGGCTTGCGGGCGCCCCGGCAGCCGGGGTAAAGTCCGCCGATATTCGCGACCGACTTACTATTCCGTCAAGGACAGCGGAGTTCCTATGCGCGCGGTCATTCTCGCCGGCGGTCTCGGCACCCGACTCTCCGAAGAGACGGAAACGCGACCCAAGCCGATGGTCGAGATCGGCGGGCGGCCGATCCTCTGGCACATCATGAGCCACTACGCGTCCCACTGGGTGACCGAGTTCGTGGTCGCGCTGGGCTACAAGAGTGACGTGATCAAGCAGTTCTTCGTTGAATACTCGCGGTTTATCGGGAGCCTGTCCGTGAACCTCGCGCGCGGCGATGTCACGCACCACGAGCAGGCCGGCGTGGACTGGACCGTTCACCTCCTCGACACCGGCCTGAACACCAACACCGGCGGGCGAGTGAAACGCGTTGGCGACTGGGTGAAGGACGAAACGTTCATGCTCACCTACGGCGACGGCGTCAGCGATGTGGACGTTCAGTCGCTGCTCCGATTTCACCGCGAAACCGGCAAACTCGCGACGGTGACAGCCGTGCGCCCGCCGGCCAGGTTCGGCGGTCTGGAGTTCGACGGCGACCTCGTGCGCTCGTTCACCGAGAAGCCGCAGACCGGCGAAGGCTGGATCAACGGCGGGTTCTTCGTGCTCGAACCCAAAGTGCTCGACTACATCGGTGGCGATACCGAGAGTTTCGAGAACGACGTGCTTCCGCGTCTCGTCGCGGAAGGACAGTTGGCCGCGTACAAGCACGACAAATTTTGGCAGTGCATGGACACGCTCCGCGACAAGCGGCAGTTGGAAGCGTTGTGGCAAGAAGGCCGCGCACCGTGGAGGGCCGCATCGTGAGTGGGTTCTGGCAGGACCGTCCGACGCTCGTGACTGGCGGCACCGGCCTCGTGGGAGGCTGGGTCGTACGGCGTCTGCTGCGCGCGCAAGCGGACATCGTTTGTCTGGTGCGCGACTGGGTGCCCGAATGCGAGTTCGAGCGGGCCGGACTGGTGAAGCAAGTGAAGACCGTGCGCGGCGACGTGTGCGATCAGGCGCTGCTCGAACGCGTGTGCGGCGAGTACGAGATTGACACCGTCATTCACCTCGCGGCGCAGACGCTCGTTCCGATCGCGAACCGCAACCCGGTCGCGACGTTTGAAAGCAACATCCAGGGCACGTGGGCGATGCTCGAAGCATGCCGCCGCAGCCCGAAAGTGAAGCAGATCGTTCTCGCGTCTTCGGACAAAGCCTACGGCGACGCGGAGAAACTGCCCTACGACGAGAGCACGCCGCTCCAGGGGCGGCACCCTTACGACGTGAGCAAGTCGTGCGCGGACCTCATCGCGCAGAGCTACGCGACCACTTACGGCCTGCCGGTCGCGATCACGCGGTGCGGCAACTTCTACGGTCCCGGCGACCTGAACTGGAACCGCATCGTGCCGGGAACGATCCGCTCCGTTCAGCGCGGCGAGCGCCCCGTGATCCGCTCGGACGGCACGCACATCCGCGATTACTTCTACGTCGAAGACGGTGCCGCCGCGTACCTGATGCTCGCGGAGAAACTCGCGAACGACCCATCACTTCGGGGAGAGGCGTTCAACTTCTCGAACGAGACGCAGGTGACTGTTCTCGAACTGGTGCAAAAGCTGCTCGACCTGACGGGTTCGCGGCTAACGCCCGACGTGCGGAACGAAGCAAGCCACGAGATCAAGCATCAGTGTTTGAGCGCGGCGAAAGCCCGTGACCGCTTGGGCTGGCGACCCCTGTTCACGCTCGATGAAGGGCTGCGCAAGACGGTGCCCTGGTACGGAAACTTCCTGGCGACGAGGAAAGCCGCGTGACTGCGATTCCCGCTTGTCGGTCGTGCGGGGCAGCCCCGCTCGCGCCGGTGCTCTCACTCGGCAACACGCCGCTCGCAAACGCACTGCGTGACGCGACCGAACTCGGCGCGCCCGAGGCTACGTTCCCGCTCGACCTCGCAGTGTGTCCGCGATGCGCACTGGTGCAGATCACCGCGACCGTGCCGCCGGACGACCTGTTCCGAGACTACGTGTACTTCTCGTCGTTCTCCGACACGATGCTGAGGCACGCGGCCGAACTCGCGCTGCAACTCCTGCGCGACGAGAACCTCAGCCCCGCGAGCCTCGTCGTCGAGGCCGCGAGCAACGACGGCTACCTGCTGAAAAATTACCAGGCCGCCGGCGTGCGGGTGCTGGGCATCGAGCCAGCTCGCAACATCGCCCAAGTCGCGGTCGAGCGCCACGGCATACCGACTCGCGCGGAGTTCTTCGGCCGCGAGTACGCGCGCCAACTCGTTCAAGAGGGCTATCGCGCCGACGTGTTCCACGCGCACAACGTCCTCGCGCACGTCCCGGACCTGAACGGCTTCGTCGCCGGCATCCGCACTCTGCTCAAGCCGAGTGGCGTCGCAGTGATCGAAGCGCCTTACGTCAAGGACATGCTCGACCACTGCGAGTTCGACACGATCTACCACGAACATCTCTGCTACTTCTCGCTCACCGCGCTCGACGCCTGCTTCCGCCGACACGACCTGATCATTCGCGACGTGCAGCGCGTTCCTATCCATGGCGGCTCGCTCCGGCTGTTCGCGTCACCGGCCGAGAGCGTGGATAAAGTCTCCGCACGCGTCACGGCGCTGCTTGAAGAAGAAGCCGCGTGGGGTGTGGGAACCTTCGAGCCATACCGCGCGTTCGCGGAGCGCGTCGCGGCAATCAAACGCGGCTTGCGTGACCTCCTGAAACAACTCAAGGCGGACGGCAAACGGATCGCGGCTTACGGCGCGTCGGCGAAGGGCAGCACGCTGCTGAACTTCTGCGGCATCGGACCGGAAACGCTCGACTTCATTGTGGACCGCAGCACCGTGAAGCAGGGGAAATTCACGCCCGGCACGCGACTGCAGATCCACGCGCCGGACAAACTGCTCGAAGACATGCCGGACTACACGCTGCTGCTCACATGGAACTTCGCGGACGAAATCCTGCTGCAGCAGACCGAATACCAACAGCGCGGCGGGAAGTTCATCCTGCCCGTGCCGCTCCCCCGCGTCGCGTGACGAAGACCGAAGAGTGATTAACCACAAAGGACACAAAGAAAACCAAAGACAATCCAGTGTCTTCAAGACCAGACGTGTTTCTCTTCTTTGTGTCCTTCGTGCCTTTGTGGTTAATCACTCTTCGGTCTTTGGCTTGGGTTTCTTCCAATGCGATTCCTACCCACAGCATTGCCGGGCGTGTTCGTGATCGAGCCAGAGCCAAAGGCCGATGACCGCGGGCTGTTCGCGCGGACCTATTGTGCGACCGAGTTCGCCTCGCACGGGCTTTGCACCAATTGGATGCAGTGCAACGTGTCGTTCAACACGCGAGTTGGCACGCTCCGCGGGATGCACTGGCAGGCCGCACCGCACGAAGAGGTGAAGCTCGTGCGCTGTACGGCTGGCGCGGCGTTCGACGTGGTCGTTGATGCGCGACCCGAATCGCCGACGTATCGGAAGTGGGTCGCGGTGGAGATCACCGCCGAGAACCGGCGGGCGGTGTACATCCCCGGTGGCTTCGCGCACGGTTTCCAGACGCTCGCCGCAGGCGCCGAGTTGTTCTACCAGATGTCCGCGGTTTACGTGCCCGAAGCGGCCCGCGGCGCACGCTGGGACGACCCGGCGCTTGGCATCGCATGGCCCGCTTGCGAGGCGCGAGTGATCGCCGCGCGTGACCTGTCGTTTCTGGATCTGCCGACATGACCAGGCTGCTCATTACCGGCGCGACGGGTTTCCTCGGCGAACCGGCGGTGCGCGCCGCGTGCGACCACTTCGAGGTTCACGTGGTCGCGCGCCAGCCGCTTGCGGCGTCGCGAGCGGCGTTCCACCCCTGCGACATCCTGAACACACGCGACATCGTTCGCCTGATCGAAGACGTGCGGCCAACGCATCTGCTCCACCTCGCGTGGATCGCGACACCCGGCGTGTACTGGGCCTCGCCCGAAAATCACCGTTGGGTCGAAGCGTCGAAGCGTCTACTGCTCGCGTTCGCGCGCTGCGGCGGGACGCGCGCGGTCCTCGCCGGTTCGTGCGCGGAGTACGACTGGAGCGCCGCCGGCGTGTGCCACGAGCGCGACACACCGACGCGCCCTCACACAACCTACGGCCGCTGCAAACTCGAACTCGGTCGCTGGGCCGAAGCGTTTGGCTCAGCGCGTGGCGTGAACGTCGCACAGGCGCGGCTGTTCTTCCTGTATGGCCCGCGCGAGTACCCTGCGCGACTGGTGCCGTCGGTCGCGAAGGCGCTCTTCGCAGGCACGCCGGCCCCGTGTTCCGCAGGCACGCAGCATCGCGATTTCCTCCACGTTGAGGATGCCACCGACGCACTCGTAACGCTCACGCGAAGCGACCTGACCGGCCCCGTGAACATCGGCTCGGGCGAACCGGTCGCAGTCCGCGACGTGATCGGGCATGTGGCGCACGCCTGCGGCCGACCGGAGTTGGTGCGACTCGGCGAGCGCGAAACGCCCGTGGGCGAGCCGCCACTGCTGGTGGCCGACGTGAGCCGACTCCGCGACGAACTCGGCTGGCGGCCGCGCATCGCCCTCGCGAGCGGGCTGCGCGAAACCGCGAACTGGTGGAGGCTGAATCGTGCCGCGTAACACGTGCCCGGTCTGCGACTCGCCCGACACCGAGTCATTCCTACGCCGTCAGGGCGTGCCGGTTCACCAGAATCAGTTGTTCGACACGCCCGCCGCGGCGCGCGCGATCGCGCGCGGCGATCTGGAGATGCGTGCGTGCGGGGCGTGCGGGTTCGTGTTCAACGCGGTGTTCGACCCAGCCCGCGTGGACTACGGCCCCGCGTACGAGAACAGTCAGGACTGCTCGCCCGCGTTCAACACGCACCTCGACCAGTTGGCCGACCACATCGTGACGGAGCGCGGCGTCCGCACCGGGCGAATCGTCGAGGTCGGGTGTGGGAAGGGCGGGTTCCTCCGTAAGTTGCTCGCGCACCCGCGCAACACCTGCGATGCGGTCGGCTTCGACCCGGCTTACCTCGGCCCCGCCGAGATCCTTGGCGGTCGGGCGCGGTTCGTCACCGACTTCTACGGCCCGGGAACCGCAGTGCCCGCCGACGCGGTGACGTGCCGGCACGTGATCGAACACATCCCGAAGCCGCTCGACCTGTTGCGCACCGTGCGTGCCGGGGTCGGCGCGTCGGGCGGCACTCGCGTGTTCTTCGAGACACCGTGCGCCGAGTGGATCCTGCGGAACCGCGTCCCGTGGGACTTCTTCTACGAACACTGTTCGTTGTTCACGGCGGGAAGTCTCTCGCTCGCGCTAGAGCGAGCCGGGTTTGTCGTGACCAGCGTGCGGCACATCTTCGGCGGGCAGTACCTCTGGGCCGAAGGCGAAACGAAGAACCTCTCCCCCCAACCCCCTCCCCTAAGAAGGGAGGGGGAGCAAGGCGCCGAGAGTCCGGGTGCGTCTGCGGCGCGCCAAAGTTCTGCTCCCCCTCCCTTCTTAGGGGAGGGGGTTGGGGGGAGAGGTTCTTCCCGCCTTGCCCGCGCGTTCGCAGCCGAAGAGCGTGAGCGTCTCGCCGCCTGGGACGCGATCCTCGCGGAAACGTGCGCGCGCGGCCTGGTGTTCGCCTGGGGCGCCGGCGCGAAGGGCGTCACGTTCTGCAACCTCGCGGACCCGCACCGCGAGCGGCTCGCGGGCGTGGTCGACGTGAACCCCGCGAAGCAGGGCAAGTACCTGCCCGGCACCGGACACCCGATCGTGTCGCCGGCCGCGGTACGGGATGCCGCCGCAGTCCTTGTGTTCAACCCCAATTACATCACCGAAGTACGGGCGATGATCGAGAGACTCGGCGCGCGCGCCGAAGTGATCGACCCCATGCAGGAGGCAGCGCCATGCGGCTCGTAATCGACACCGACGCCCGGACCGTGACCGCCGAGAACAGCGGTGCGACCGAAATGCACCCGCTCGACTCGCCGGAGGCATTCCGGCTCATCACCGAACACTGGGTCACCGTTGGCTGGACGCAGAAGTATGCGTACAGTTTCACGTGGCTCGGCCGCCCGATCATTCAGTTGCCCGAAGACATGATCCGCATCCAGGAGATCATTCATCGTGTGAAGCCAGACGTGATCGTGGAAACCGGCGTCGCGCACGGCGGGTCACTCATCTACTACGCGAGCCTGTGCAAGGCGACCGACCGCGGGCGTGTGGTCGGCGTGGACATCGAGATTCGCGCGCACAACCGGGCCGCGATCGAATCGCACCCGCTCGCGGGCTACATCACGCTCATCGAAGGAAGTTCCACCGCGCCGGGCACCGTGGCGCAGGTGCGCGACCAGATCCGACCGGATGAGCGTGTTCTGGTGCTGCTCGATTCGAACCACACGAAGGCGCACGTGCGGGCGGAACTGGAGGTGTACGCGGATCTGGTCAGTGCCGGGTCATACATCGTGGCGACCGACGGCATCATGGGCGAACTGGCCGGGCGACCGGGGTCGCAACCGGGGTGGGAGTGGGACAACCCCTCAGAAGCCGCCCGCGCGTTCGCGGCCGACAATCCGCGGTTCACACTCGAAGAGCCTGGGTTCTTGTTTAACGAAGGGAAGATCGCGCAACACGTCACCTACTGGCCGTCCGCGTACCTGCGCCGCGTTGCGTGAAGAAGAGAATTCACCGCGGAGGGCGCAGAGAAAGACCGAAGAGTTGGGGCTTTCCCCTCTTCGGTCTTTCTCTGCGCCCTCCGCGGTGAATTCTCTTCTCGGTTTACTTCGGGGTACGGCGGACGGCGCTGCTGAGGAGACGCCGCGCGGCCCGGAGTGGGCGTTTTAGCGACCACCGCTGTTCTTCCTGGAGCTGTTGGTTCAGTTCGCGCGCCTGGGTTTCGACGCGGTGAATGATTTCCTCGCGTTCCTCGCACACGCTCTGAAGCCGGTGTGCGGTCTGGCGCAACTCCGTCGAGGACAGATGGAGCCGGAGGATGGCCCGTTCGCGCTCGTCGCACACATAAGTGAGGTCGGCGATCTTCATCGCGGCAATCTGGCGGTCGTCCTCGGATTGCGCGTACTCAATCGGCTGGTCACGGTAGTCCAGTAGTTGTGCGCACACTTGAGCGGCAGCGGCCACGTCGGTGGCGCCGAACACGGACGCGTCCAGGTGCAAGAACGTGCCGTCGAACCCCAAACAAGCTGGCCGCAGTTGCACACACGCCGGGGCACGATACGGGGTAGCGGCGAGTTCGGCGTCGAACCACTTCTGCAACTCGGGCACATCGGCGAGAGACTCACGGACGACCGCCAGCGCCGCGGGCCAGTCGGCCTCAGCCACCCGCGCGCCGGCCACGCACGCGGCGGCCAACTCGCGCCGGTCCAGATCCACCGGCAGGTCCGGGAACAGGGTCCGTTTGGCGAACGCGAACGAGTCGGCTACCGGCACGTGCGGGAACACGGGCAGGTCCGGTACGGTCGGTTCGGATCGCAGACCGGCCCGCGCGTTGAGCGCGTGAAACTCGCGGTCGATCGCGTTCCGCCCGCGTTTGAACAGCGTCGCGATCCCGTTGCTCGACCCCGACTGACCCGACACCGACATCGCCACGGTCGTGGAGAGAAAGGTTCCGGCGGTGTGGGCGATGGCGAACCCGGAATACACGTCGGGAACCGGGTGCGGGAACACACGCCCGGCGCGCCGGCGCAGGTCGTCGAGTACGTCCCGATGGACCGCCGCGTTGTACAGCATCGGCAACGCGGTGTAGAACTCGCGGAACGACGCGACCTCGCGAATCGTCGAGTGCCCGTCGCGCTCGAACAGCGTACTCCCGAACGGCAGTCGGAGGTAGTCACCCTGTCCGGGGAGGTCCACGTTTGGCCAGGTGTAGTAAGCCGGGGTCCACCGGATCGCCTTCGTGCCCCTCGGCCTGCGACTGAGCCGGTCCAGTTCGGTCAGCGCGTGTGGGAGTAGGGCGTCGTCGTCGCCGATCAGGATGACGTACTCTCCGCGAGCGTGCGAGACCGCGAACTCCCAGTTGGTACTCATCGCCACCGGTTCGGCTGTCCGCACATACCGCACCTTCGGCGAACCGGCTTCCTCGACGACCGCTCGCGTCGCGGGCGAACTGAAGTTGTCCGAGACGATCACCTCGTAATCGTCGAACGACTGGTTCAGGCAGGTGCGCAGCGCGAACCGGAGCGTCTCAGCGCGTTCCCGAGTTGGGATCACCACGCTAAACTTCACCGCGGACATCGTGTACCCCCGCGCGGCTCTCGGCACCGCGAGCCGCTGACTTGAGCGAAAGTACGGGATGTAACAAGTGCCTCCAAAACGAGCAACCCCAACCACCCGAAGCGATTGGGGTTGCGAGGAATCAGGGGCCGCTCACTTCGCGGGTTTGAGGACGATCTGCCGGAGGTCCATCACCGCGGCGCCCGGCTTGGTCTTCGCCTTCACGGTCATCGTGTGGCGACCTGCTTTCTCGACCTTCAGCGCGCCGACCTCGCGAGCCTCGAACGCCTGGAAGCCGCCCGTGTCCTTCACGGTGAACGTGAGCTTCTCGGCACCTACAGCGAGTTCCACCTCGGAGCCGCCGCTGCCCTTTCCGCACCCTTGCAGCACTTCCACGGTGAATGCCCCGCCTTTCTCTACCGTGAAGTCGAACGTCGCATAGTCGTCCTTGTTCACCCAGAAGCCGAGCGTGTTCTTGTGCGGCAGCGGCTCGAACCGCAACATCACGCCGTTCACGAGAGCCGTGCGGCTGTGCATCGTGATGATGCCGTCCTTATTCTGTTGGTTCGGTTTGTAGTCCGCGTTTGGCGTCGGCATCTTCGCCCCGACTTCCTTGCGCCACTTGTCGAGTTCCGCGGCGAGTTCCTTCGCGACCACCGGGTTCGCCACGATCAGGTTGCGGCTCTCGGAGATGTCCTTCTTCACGTCAAAGAGTTCGCGGCGCCCGTCCTCGTAGAACTCGATGAGTTTGTAATCGCCTCGCCGCACCGCGCCGCCGGGCCGCGAGCCTTGATTCGCGTAGTGCGGGTAGTGCCAGAAGTGGGGCCACTCCTTCATCTTTTCGCCGTGGAAGATCGCCATGAGCGAGCGCCCGTCGCGATTCTTGTCGCCAACTTCGGGATCGTTCTTGAGACCGCGGCGAGTGGCTTCGAGGATCGTCTCGAAGAAGTCGATGCTGCACGCGACCTCATCTGTGACCGCACCCGCTTTGATCTCGCCGGGCCACTTCATGATACATGGCACGCGAATCCCGCCTTCGTAGAGGTAGCCTTTCCCTTCTCGCAGCGGTGCGTTGTAAGTGGGCGCGAACGGCATCCCTTCGAGCGTCGCGAGACCGCCGTTGTCGCTGGTGAAGATGACGAGCGTGTTGTCGGAGAGCTTCAGCTCGTCGAGTTTCTTCAGCACGCGCCCGACGGCTTCGTCCATGCTCTCGACCATCGCCGCGTAGGTCGGGTTGCTCTGCTTCCCGTGCGTTGGCATCACTTTGTACTTGTCGATGATCGCTTGTTTCGCGCGCAGCGGCGTGTGAACGCCGTAGTGCGGTAGGTAGAGGAAGAACCGCTTGTCCTTGTTCTTCTCGATGAACTTCTCCGCTTCCGCCGCGAGCCGGTCGGTGAGGTACTCGCCGTCTTCGGCTTTCTCCAGTCCCGGCATTTTCCCTTGTTTGTTCTCGAACGGGCTGAAGTAGCTTCGCGGAGTGCCGGTCTGGTCGCCCGCAATGTTCACGTCGAACCCGTGCTTCTCAGGCTCGAAACCTTTGCCGCCCAGGTGCCACTTCCCCATCAGCGCGGTGACGTAGCCGCGTTTCTTGAGCGCGGTCGCGATGGTCGTTTCTTCCAGCGGAAGCTCGTTCCGAATCGCGGGCCGGCTGAGGCGTGCGTCGGGCGTGTCCTTGCGGCCCGGAATCCAGTCGGTGATGTTCATACGCTGCGGGTAGCGGCCGGTCATGATGCTGGCCCGCGTCGGCGAACACACCGGGCACGCGGCGTAGAAGTCCGTGAATCGCATTCCTTCTTTCGCCATCCGGTCGATGTTGGGTGTCTTGTAGAACGCGCTGCCGTAGCAGCCGAGATCGCGTTGCCCGAGGTCGTCGATCACGATCAGCACGACGTTGGGCTGCTTCTCCGCGGCGCGAGCGGCCGGGGCAAAAAGCAACAGGGCGGAGAGTGCAAGGAGGCGCACGGGTCACCTGTGATGTGGGAGCGCAGCAAACAGAACGGTGCCGATTTCACCGCGGATTGGGGCACAATGCAAACGCCTTTTGCCAAGCGGCGAGCGCTCGCAACGGACCACAGCGGCACGTTACGGAGATTGTCATTGCGACCCAACCCGTCACGGGGTACTTTCGGGAGGTCCAATCCATTCCCTCTCCCACCGCCTTTCGGGAGTCGTCCATGCATCCCATGCAGGCTCAAAGCCCGTCCCGCCGCGCGTTCACGCTGATTGAGTTGCTGGTAGTAATTGCGATCATCGCGATTCTCATCGGGCTGCTGTTGCCCGCGGTTCAGAAGGTGCGCGAGGCCGCCTCTCGCATGAAGTGCACGAACAACCTCAAACAGGTCGGGTTGGCGATCCACAACTACCACGACGCGAACGGTACGTTCCCGCCCGCCAGCACGCGTGTGCCCGGTCAGTCCTGGCAACACGGTCCGACGTGGTGGGTGTACACACTCCCCTACATCGAACAGGACAACGTCCACAGGAAATCGACGTTCACCACGACCGGCGGGGTAAACGCCACGTTCTGGTTTGCCGATACGGGTGCGGTCAACAAGGCTGCCTACGACGGGATCGCGTTCCCGATGACCCGGTGCCCGTCCAGCCCCCTGCCCGAGTGGAACGTCATCAACGGGGCACAGTACAAGGCGTATGAGCCGACCTACACCTGCATCCTCGGCTCCGACCTTCACCCCTCAGCCGACACGTCGGCACGAAACGGCACGATTTCGGACGGCGGGGTGATAGGCCTCCGCGTGAACCCCCAGGAAGCCACCCGCATGGCGCAGGTCACCGACGGCAGTTCCAACACGATCATGGTCGGCGAGCAATCCGACTGGTCCAACCCGCGGCAATCGCTGGTCGATCTGGGCGGCGGCAATCTACAGGACATCTATTCCGACATCCGCAGTTCGGACAGTCGCGGTGCGTTCATGGGCACCTCGCACACGACCCAGCCGAAAGGCCCCGGCTCGCTTGGCAACCCGGTCACCGCGGCCTCGTGCGGCGGAACCGGGGTCATCAACTGCCAGCGGTGCTACAACACGACCACGGTGGTCTGGCCGATCGGACGCAAAGTGTACCAGTTCGCTTCGATGGGCGACCAGCGATGCGGCACCCCGCTCCAGTCGCCGCACACCGGTGGGGCGATGATGCTGTTCGCCGACGGGCACGTCCAATTTCTGACGGAAGCCACCACCGTCGCCACGCTCAAGAACCTTGCGGACAAGGACGACGGCAACGTCGTCAGCATCCCGTAACCACACCCGGAGGAAACTCCCTTGGCCCGATTGCGCGACGGTTTCCGATTCATCGGCATTCCCTTGCTCGCGGTGGGATTGCCGTTTCTGACAGCGTGCGCCAAGCCCATTCCACCGGTGGGGGAGGTGTCCGGGAAGGTAACGTTCCACGGTAAGCCAGTGGCCGAAGGGACGGTGTCCTTCCTGAACACCGAAGCCGGAACCGGTGGCGAAGGCGTGCTCAAGGACGGCGGCTACACCCTCACCACACCGCTGCCGCCGGGCGAGTACAAGGTCACGGTCATGCCGCTCGTCGTCCGCCAACAAGACGGCGGCAAAGGCCCCGATGTCGGGATCGACAAGCCAGCCCCGGACATCCCAGGGAAGTACCACACGATCGGAACGACCAACCTGACGGCGACCGTGAAGGAAGGAAAGAACGAGCTGAACTTCGACCTGAAGCCGTGACCCGGCCGCGATCCTTACGCGATGATCTCCTTGATCGCGGTGCCGTGGTCGATGTCGAGGCGCTTGCGGCCGGGGATTTCGAGCTTCCGCGAGTCCAGTCCGAGTTGGTGCAGAATGGTCGCGTGGACGTCGGTGACGTAGTGCCGGTCCTCGGTCGCGTGGAAGCCGATTTCGTCCGTCGCGCCGTGGACGATGCCGCCCTTCAGGCCGCCGCCGGCCATCCACACGCTGAAACCGTAGATGTGGTGGTCGCGGCCGTCGCTACCCTGCGTGCCCGGCGTGCGGCCGAACTCCGTGCAGAACACCACGATCGTATCCTTCAGCAGCCCGGTACGCTTCAGGTCTTTGAGCAGCCCGCCGATCGGTTGATCGACCGCGAGGCAGTTACGCGCGTGGTTCGCCTTCAAGCCGCCGTGCGCATCCCAGACGCCCGCGCCGCCGGCCCCGTGCTGAATCTGGATGAACCGCACGCCGCGTTCCACCAGCCGGCGCGACGCAAGCAGTTGCATCCCGAACGTTTTCGTTTCCGCGCGGTCCATGCCGTAGAGCTTCTTCGTCTCTTCGGTTTCCTTCGAGAAGTCGAGCAACTCCGGCAGCGACTTCTGCATCTTGAACGCGAGTTCGTAGCTCTTGATTCGCGCGTCTAACGCGGCGTCGCCGGGATAGTCGTTCGCGCGGAGCTTGTTGAGTTTGCCGGATAGTGCGAAGCCGAGTTTCTGCTCTGCCGGTGTTACGGGAACTTCCGGTTTGCCGTAGTCGAGCGGGTTCGCGGGGTCCACGCGAATCGGCACCGCGTCGTGCGCCGGCCCGAGGTAGTGGCCGTCCTTGATGTTCCAGTATTCGCGGTTGCCCATCGAGATAAACTGCGGCAGGTTGTCGTTGAGCGAGCCGAGTCCGTAATGCGCCCACGCGCCGAGGGTCGGGTATTCGCCGTCGAGCATGTGCCGCCCGGTGTGAAACTGCGTTTGTGCCCCGTGGTTGTCGTCGGTCGTCCACATCGAGCGAATCAGCGCGATGTCGTCGATACACGATCCGGTGTGCGGCAACCAATCACTGACCTCGATGCCCGACTTGCCGTACTTCTTGAACCCGACTTGCAACGGGTAGAGCTTGTTCCGCTGTTGGCCGTTCGCGTCGTTGATAACGGTAACGCGCGCGAGCGCGAGCTTCTCCGGGTCTTGCGCATCTGGAACCGGCGACTCCTTGATGGTCTTCCCCGCGAACTTCGTGAGCGCCGGTTTCGGGTCGAACGTCTCCATGTGCGAGACGCCACCGTTCATGAACAGCCAGATGACGCTTTTGGCTTTCGGGGTGTGGTGCGGCTTCCCGTCAGGCGGCGCCCACTTCGCGTCGGCGGAGTAACCGTCGCGGTGGAGCATGGCCGCGAGCGCGAGACCGGAGAAACCGCGGAACGAATCGGTGAGAAAGGAACGGCGATTCATGCGTGTCTCCAAGGTAGGCAACTCGCTCCGCGAGTTGCGCGCCGGGTGGTCCGGTGTGCGTTGCGTCCGTCCCGAAGGTGTCACTCGCGGAGCGAGTGACCTACCTTACCGTCACAAAATCATTGTGGTTGATGAGCGCCTGCACCACTTGGAGCCGTGCCCGCTGGCCGCGCTGTGCTTCAGGAATCGCCTTCAGCGCCTCTCGTAATTCCGTGAGCGATTCGAGGCACGTCGCGAGTTCGTCCTTCGTGGGCGAAGTGCCCAACACCGTCTCGAACGCGGCCACCACGAAACGCGCGTCGTCCGCGCCCTTGAGTTTTGCGTGCAACCGGTCGTTGATCTTCGCACCAGAGGTCTGCGCGAGGCGGCTGTTCCACAACGCGAGCGCCTGTTGCGGCACGATGCTCTCGCTGCGCCGGTAGCACTCCAGCACGTTCGCGTTGTCGAAGATATCGAGCAACTTGTTGTGGTCGTTGTGCGAGTGGAAGAAGTACATCGAGCGCCGGCGCGAGGCTTCTTGCGCCGCGGCCAGCACCGGCGGGCCGCTCATCGTGGTGTCGAGTTCGCCCGCGAGGTGAAGCAGGCTGTCGCGGATCGCGTTCGCATCCAGGCGCGTCGAGTTCATGCGCCACAGGTACTTGTTCTCGCCGTCGATCTTCGCGCTCGCGTCCACGTTCGCGCTGGAAGACGAGAGCCGGTACACGTTGCTCGTCACCATCAGTTTGTGCAGGTGTTTGAAGCTCCACTTCTTCTCCGTCAACTCGACCGCGAGCCAGTCGAGCAACTCAGGGTGGCTCGGCGGGCTTCCCTTGCGGCCGAACTCGAACACGTTCGCCACGAGCGGCTTCCCGAAGTGGCGCAGCCACAGGTGATTCACCGCGACGCGAGCCGTCAGCGGGTTCTTCGTGTCGCTGATCCAGTTTGCGAGCGAGCTGCGGCGCCCGGTACTGGTGTCGGGGAACGGGCGCGCCTTCGATGCGGCACTCTCCACGTTCGACTCCGCGCTCTTCACGGCCCCTCTGAGGGTGAGCGGTGCCTTCGACGGGTCCGCGACGGTCGCGTACAGTTGCGCCAGTTCCCTCCCGGCGGCGGCGTGCGCGGCGAGTGGGTGGAGCATCCGCCACGCGTGGAAGATGGAACGCTCCGCTTGCGCGGCCCCGGCCTTCTTCAGAACGTCTAGCGCGGAAGCAACCTTCGCTTCGGCCGCCTTCGTGTACATCGCGGCGATCTCCGCGCGGCGCAGCGGCTGGTACGCTTCCGGTGGGAGCTTTACGGGCGTGATCGTCAAGCCATCGGCCGCGAGGAACTGCGGCAAGCCCGGCAGCACGGTGCGGTCCTTGTCCGTGTTGCGCTCGTCGCCGCGAATGTGGAACGGGGTCTTCGCGTCGAGGTTGCAGTCAAACGCGCGGGGAATACCGGCTTTGGTCGCGTCGGTCTCGCCCGGTAACAGGTCGGTGCGCAACTGATATGGCTCGAAGATCGCGCGGAACTGGTAGTAGTCGGTCTGCTTGATCGGGTCGTACTTGTGGTCGTGGCATTTGCAGCAGTTGAACGTGAGACCGAGGAACCCTTTCCCCGAATGCTCGACGACTTCATCGAGCCACGACGTGCGGTTGAACAGGAAGTACGAGCGGGCAAGGTAGCCGGTGGCGCGGAGCTTCTTTGGGTCGGTGGGGTAGAGTTCATCCGCCGCGAGCATCTGCCGAATCATCTCGTCGTAGCCAAGATCGGCGTTGAAGCTCTCGATGGTCCAGTCACGCCAGTGCCAGATGTGCCGCTGGCTATTGCGGAGTTCGGCACCCAAACCCCACCAGTCGGAGTAGCGCCAGATATCGAGGAAGTGTCGTCCCCACCGCTCGCCGTACTGCGGACTCGCGAGCAACGTATCGACCACCTTTTCGTAGGCATCGGGCGCGTTGTCCTTCACGAACTGCTCGGTCTGCTCCGCCGTCGGAGGAAGGCCGATAAGGTCGAGGTACACTCGGCGCAACAGCACGCGCTTGTCGGCCAGGCCAACGGGCTTCAGTCCCTGCTCCTTCCACTTCGCCTGAACGAAATGGTCGATGGGGTTCTCGTTAGCCGTGACCCGAAGGGGAGCGCGTGTGGGCGTGCGAAACGACCAGTGGTCGCGCGGGTCCGGTTCGGGCGCGTCGTCGGCGGGCACTTTCGCGCCTTGTTCGATCCACGCCTTTAGTTTCGCGATCTGCTCGGGCTTGAGAGCGTGTCCTTCGGGCGGCATTCGCTGTGCTTCGTTCTCGGCGGAAACGCGAAGGATCAGTTCGCTGTTGTCGGGCTTGCCGGGCACGATCACCTTGCCTTTGAGCAGATTGGCTCCGCTATCGACGCGGAGTTTCGCCTTCTGCGCAAGCGCCCCGTGGCACGCGTAGCAGCGTTCCTGGAGTACCGGCTTCACATCCTTGCGGTAATCGACCGGATCCGCTGCGCGTGCGGAAATGGGGAGCAGGAGAACGAGGGAGAAGCCGAGGAGCCGCATGAGAGAGTTCCGACAGATGCGAGCGGGAGCAGGCGGGTGGAAGTAAAGGGTAAGCG